>Ga0182030_10000023_pt1 | contig 195071 bp, 181 predicted proteins | sample 812S3MmetaG_FD_121299 | JGI IMG/M metagenome (GOLD analysis project Ga0182030, IMG submission 121299) | Permafrost microbial communities from Stordalen Mire, Sweden - 812S3M metaG (Illumina Assembly) | ecosystem: Environmental > Terrestrial > Soil > Wetlands > Permafrost | place: Sweden...
AGCCTCACCCTCTGCGAGCAAATGCCTTTGGATGAGCTACTTGCGCAAATCGACATCGACCAAAATCCGTCCGAAGCGCATAACCAGATGAATTTATTCGATTAACGTTGGGACACTACTGATTCAAGATGCGGAATCAGTACACCACGACACTGCGGATCGACTCCCCGCGCGTCATCAGGTCGAAGGCATCATTGATGCGCTCCAGCGGCATCGTGTGAGTGATCAGATCATCGATGTTGATTTTGTGCTCCATGTACCAGTCGACAATCCTGGGCACATCCGTGCGGCCACGCGCGCCCCCGAAGGCTGTGCCCCGCCACACCCGCCCCGTCACCAACTGGAACGGCCGGGTCGCAATTTCCTGGCCGGCGGCCGCTACGCCAATGATGATGCTCTGCCCCCAGCCACGGTGACAGCACTCCAGGGCCTGCCGCATCACCTGGGTACTGCCGATGCACTCAAAGGAGTAATCCGCGCCGCCCTTGGTGAGTTCGACCAGGTGCGCCACCAGATCGCCCTTCAACTCTTTCGGGTTCACGAAGTGAGTCATGCCAAACTGGCGTGCCAGCTTCTCGCGCGCGGGATTCGTATCGACGCCAACGATCATGTCGGCCCCAGCGAGTTTTGCCCCCTGCACGACATTAAGCCCGATACCGCCCAAGCCAAACACCACGACGTTTGCGCCCGGCTCGACTTTCGCCGTGAAAATGACGGCACCGATTCCAGTCGTCACTCCGCAGCCGATGTAACAGGCCTTGTCGAAGGGCGCATCATCACGGATTTTCGCCACCGCGATTTCCGGCATCACGGTGTAGTTCGCGAATGTCGAGCAACCCATGTAGTGGTACACGGGCTTGCCCTTGAAGGAGAAGCGGCTGTTGCCGTCGGGCATGACTCCCTTGCCCTGGGTTGCGCGGATGGCCGTGCATAAATTGGTCTTGCGCGAAGTGCAGCTCTTGCATTCACGGCACTCCGGCGTGTAGAGCGGTATGACGTGATCGCCTTTCTTCAAGGAACGCACGCCCGGCCCGATATCCACGACGATGCCCGCGCCCTCATGGCCGAGAATGGAAGGAAACAGGCCCTCCGAATCGGCACCGGATAGCGTGTACTTGTCCGTGTGGCAGATGCCGGTCGCCTTGACCTCGATCAGCACTTCACCGGCTTTCGGACCCTCCAACTGCACAGTCTCGATGCTGAGTGGCTTGCCCGCTTCGAACGCCACGGCGGCTCTGACATCCATGACATCAAGCCTTCAGTACGCCCGAGGCCTTCGCGATATGAGTCGCGATGAAATCCATCAGCGGCGGCGACAGGCAATCGTAGGGCTCCAGTTTCAATTCCCGCAGGCGCGCGCGCACCGCACCCATCTGGCCGGGATCCGCGCCGGATTCGATGATCGATGAGACGAAGGCTGCGAATTCGGGCTGCGACCAGCCGCTTTGCGGCGACAGCTCGGTGTGGATGAAATCCAGACCGTAGAAAGGATGCCCGGTCTTCTCGATACGCCCATACATATGAGTGCCGCAGACCTTGCAGGCGTGACGCTGAATGGTCGCGCTGGCATCGACAATGGCCAATTTGTCGCCGTTCTTGGTGACCGTGACCTTGTCGCGCGGCGCCACCGCCACGACCGCGAACAACGCACCCTTGGGCTTCCAGCACTTCGTACAGCCGCAGGCATGGTTGTGTGCCGACTGGCTCTTGACAGAAACCTCGACAGGATTCTGGGAACACTTGCACACCAGCGTGCCGCCAGCAAAGTCCTTGGCCGCAGGCTTCAAGCCGTTGTCCACCGAAGGATGAATCGAAACCGTGGCCATATGGGCGACCCTCTCGTGAATGGGAGTCGGAGTATAGCGTCGCCCCGTTCAGCCCGTGCATTCAGCATCAGTGCACCGCAGCAGGTCACGGCAGTATTACTGGCGCAGAAAATATCGACATCACCGCAAGGGCGCGATTGCACGCGCCGCGCGAGTGCTGCAGACTGAACTCTTCGGCCCTGCCGCTGCCGCGAGATATCCGTGACATCAGTTGACTTATCCGGTGGCTGCCTGTGCGGCGCGATACGCTATCGGATTGCCGGCGCACCCGTTTTTGTCGGCCAGTGCTATTGCAAGGACTGCCAGAAGGCCACCGGAACGGGGCATGCGACGGTCATCGGGGTCATGGAAACCCAATTGAGCATCGCGGGCGAACCGGCCGTGTATGCAAGCCGCGGCGAATCGGGCGGCCAGGTGCAACGGCATTTCTGTCCGGTATGCGCCAGCCGGCTGTATACCGCCGCGGATTCGGCCGGACCGGTGCGCATGGTTCAGGCCGGCACGCTCGATGATCCGAATGCGGTTACTCCGACCGTCGCGATCTACGTCAAGGATGCGCTCAGTTGGGACCGCATCGACGCTGCCGTCGTGAAATTCGACCGCCTGCCGCCCGCTGCCCCGCGAGCCTGACCCTAATTGAGCCAGGATTCGCGCCTTCGAGGCGGTCATGGCAGGATGCTAACCAACTGTAACGACTTTGCGGGATGCCATGTCGTCCGATCCGCGCCCCCATCGGCCGCTTCACTCCGCCATTGCGCCGCACCACACCGCGGCGCCCCGGCACTGGGCGGCGGTCCTGCGGGCGGCTTTCCTGCTCGGTTCCGGTCTGGTATTACCCGGATGCACAGTGGGATTCTGGAGTTACCAGCAGATCGCGGCTCCTGAAGTCCAGTACGTCCAGGTCAATTGCAATGGTCGTGACGGACCGCCGAAGCTGGCCTACTACCCCTTTCATGAAATTTTCATCGGCGTTGCCGTCGACCCCCTGGACCTGCGGTTGCGCACCCCGCGTGGCATCCACGCCCATCTGGATGGCGACTCGGTGGTAGTGAGCGGTCACACCGACAAGGGGACCCTCGATTTAACACTGAAACTGAAGACCGCAGCCCAGGCCAGCGACGCCGGCAGTCTGGCCGAGATGCGCTTCGAGGAGCGCCATGACAGCAGCTGGGCACCCGGTGTCCCCACATCCGAGGCCCAAATCGATACCATGAGCGCGGGCACGATCCTGCTACCTCCCATCACCATCGACAACACGACCTGGCCGGCCCAGCGCCTGCCCTTTACCCGCAAGGTCTACTCCCAGGTGATGCAACCGAACTCGACCTGCTCATCCCCACCTTGAGCGTCCCCTCGCGACCCAGCACGGCAGTCATCATTGCCTGCCTGCTCGCCGTCTATATTCTGTGGGGCACCACCTACTACGCCATCAAGGTGGCCATCACGGGTTTTGCCACCTTTTTCTTTGTGGGCACGCGCTTTGTCGTCGCCGGCGGGCTGCTCCTGCTGTGGCAGATGCTGCGCGGCGCACCCATGCCAACGCTGGCACAGTGGCGCGGCGCGGCTGTGGTCGGCTGCCTGCTGCTGCTGGCCGGCAACGGCACCGTCGCCATGGGTGAGCATTGGGTGAGCTCGGGTGTCGCCGTCGCGCTCGTCAGCAGCGTCCCGCTCACCACCGCCGCCTGGTCGTGCCTGTTCGGCGAACGGCCAGCGCGACTGGAATGGCTGGCCATGGCGGTCGGCACAGCCGGCATCGCGGTCATGCTGCTGGGCCGCGATCTGCGCGCCAGCCCCCTGGGCGTGGGCGTGGTGCTGGGCGGCAGCATTTGCTGGTCACTGGGTACCGTGCTGGCACGACGTGTCGAAGTTCCGCCGGGCGCCACAGGCTTTGGCGCGGAGATGCTGTGCGCCGGAATCGCCGGCTTCATGGTCAGCGCCCTCGCCCGCGAGCCTTGGATATTCTCCAGCGCAATCAGGCCCTGGGCGGCGTGGGGTTATCTGGTGGTGTTCGGTTCACTCATTGGCTTTTCAGCCTTCCGCTTCCTGGTCGAACGCGTATCGGCAACCCTGGCAACGACTTACGCGTACGTGAACCCACCGGTCGCCTTGCTGGTGGGCTGGTGGCTGGGCCATGAACAATTCTCAACGCCACTGCTGCTGGGCCTGCCCGTCGTATTGGCCGCCGTGGCCCTGCTGACGTGGGCGCACACCCGCACGGCTCGCTGATTCGATCAGAACGCGAAGTACGGCCCAATGGTGCCGCCGGCATCCACATTCTCCATGGCGGTGTATATGTTGTGCCCGTAGTAAAACGGCAGTCCCCAGGCAAAAGTGCCAACCCCCTGGCTGCCCGCCGAGCCACCCAGATTGCTGAACGCAGTAAAGGAAGGATTCGCGTTGAACAGCATATCGGCGGGAGCAATGGAGAAATCTATGGTCACGACCTGGTTATTGTGGCCGGTAACATTCGCCGACAAACTCGTGGTCGACGCCGGGCAAAAGAATCCCTGCGCATAGGACTCGGTGCAGCCTGCTATACCGCTGTCCTCGAAGTACAACCCATTCGATCCACTATCGAAATAGCTCGTCGTGTCGTTCTGGCCCAGGGAGGTCACATTCGTGGTTACGAAGCCGTTTGCATCCGTTGTCAGCACCGTCGCACCGCTGGCAAGGCCGTTATTGGACTGTGTGCCGATGCCAATAACCAAACTGCCACTAACCGTCGCCGCGCCGTTGGCACCCACCGTCGGCAATTCGATAATCACGCCGTTGTTGTCGAAGGCGCCGTTGTTTTCCGCCACGACATGCACCGGGTTGACGACCTGGCTGGCAACGGGAACGAGCGTGGCGGAGCACCCCGAGTTGGTGCAGCTGTAGTAACCATTACCATTGCTGACGCCTTCGGTCGTGTCGCAGTAAGTGTCGCAATCATAGTTGAACAGACCCACGCCGATGATGCCGTTGGCGCCAAATGTCGTGACGGTGTTTTCGGGCGTGCTCATACCGGCCGCGTCGCAATCCGAGGGAACCGGATAGGGACTGGTTTCGATGACCTGAACAGGAATATTGGGTGCCGACTCACCACTGGTGGCCGTATCCGCGCCGCCGAAATGCACATCGGCCGAATACAGCGGGCCCCAAACGTAGCCATCCACAAACAGCGTACATTCGGCCAGCCCCGCCGTGCCACCAAGGCTGACCGGGTGGAGCGCGTTCAGCATTGTCGAATTCAGCGCTGAAGAGATAATTCGCAGGCCCTGCGAGCCGGTATCTACCTGAATGTGATTGATGGTCTGGCAGGTCGTGGTGCTGCCGGGAGCGCAGATGGTCACGCTGACGTACATGATGTTCACGGCGCCTTGACCATTCGCCGCCAGTGCAGCCGGCCCGTCATCAACGATGGCGTTGACCACATTGTTGGTCGTGGCGCTGCCACTGCCGCTGCCCGAGCCACCGCTGCCGGAACCGCCGCTGCCCGATCCACCGCTGCTCGAGCTGCCGCCCGGAGCAATGTCACTGCTCCCTCCACCACCGCAAGCGGCCAGCAATACAGTTGCGCAGATCACACCGGCAAGTAATTTTCGCAAGAAAGTCTCTCCTAACGTGCTGCGCCGCGAGGCGTCCCGGGCAACACTATGGCGTCGGATCAGGCGGCACCATGACGGCCGTCGCAGCTACTGAATATCCGCAGCCGTGACGCCAGACGGCAGCATGGTGGGGACCCAGGCGCGGCCCGCGAAGGCCCGCATTTTGCCGCTCGACTCGATGACGATGTCCGGGCTGTTCACGCGCACCAGGCGCCGCCGCACCGCCGGTTGCTGGGCGGCGGCTTTGAGGTTGGCAAAATAGTTGCCCAGTATCAGCTGAAGGTTCGGCAAGGTCGGCCCATGCCAGGTGACCGCGTAGACCAGGTCATTGCTGCCGACATACTCGGTAACCACCGTGCCTGACGGCAGCTGCAGTTCCTGCTTGCGCAATGCTCCGCTCGGCACGGGACGGGTGAGTGCCTTCATGCTCACGCGATCGGATTCGACCGTATCAGCCGGACCGCCCAGGGCCGCCCGCGCAGTCTGCGGGAGGCCCTGGAACAGCAGGCATGCGAGAGCCAGGCTGGAAAGCGTTGCTCGCACCGTGGTCACGTTAGCTGTTACCACTGCTGGCGTGCTTGGCCGCCCACGCTGCGCGTCGCGCCTGCTCCTTGGCCTGGATGGACGCCAGCACCGTTACCAGCTGCCCCTGCTGAGGCCCGGAGAGCACGTGGTTGTAGATCTCCGCGGCCAATGTGGACTCTTTGTTGATCCGGTTGGTCGCAGCCGTGATGGCATCCATGACGGCGGTCGGGTAGCTGGAATTACCTGGATTGCCTATTACGGTAATGCCAAGACCCTGCGACTGAGCGCCGGGTTGATGCGCCGGGCGGGCGCCCTGCAGCAGCGTCTTGATCTGCGACTGCTGCGCGTCAGTCAGTGCGTATTGACCAGTCAACTGCCTGGTTGCGCGCAGCAGGCTTCCCAGGAAGGGCGAGCCACCGAAACCGCGGAAATGGCCGTGATGCAGATGCTGGGCGGGTGCAGTAGCCGGGGCGGAGCTGGTCTGCGCGCAGGCCGTCCCCGCCGTGCCTGCGCCCAGTGTTGCCACGGCAACGGCAATCAGTACGCGCTGAATGGTCGACTTCATGAATGCAATTCTCCGAATGCTCGAGTTGGTACTTGTAACCGACTGTTAAGGAAGCAGTTCTCTGATCCACCGCAGTCTACGCTGTACCAAGCGTTCAAGGCATCCGCCAGTTGACGGCACCCCGCTAAAATTACGCCACCTTAAGCCGTTGGCAAGGTGGCGTTACAATTACTGTGCATTTGTGCGCAATTTCAGCTTAAAAAGGATTACGGCGCACGATTGTCTGGTCGCGATCCGGCCCGGTTGAAATCATGTCAATGGGCACGCCCGCAAGTTCCTGGATGCGGTCCAGATAGCGGCGCGCATTCTGCGGCAGCTCCTCGAAGCGCACCGTGCCAACCGTGGACTGACGCCAGCCCGGCATCTCCTCGTAGACCGGAACCACTTCTGAATACGCATCGACGAACAGTGGCATCTCGCTTAAGAGTTCCTCACCGCTGCGGTAGCCGACACAGATACGAATGGTTTCCAGTTGATCCAGCACGTCCAGTTTCGTGACCACCAGGCCCGTGACGCTGGACTGCGCTATGCATCGCCGCAGCACTACGGCGTCAAACCAGCCACAGCGGCGCTTACGGCCGGTGACCGAACCGAACTCATGGCCCACGCGGGCGAGATGTTCGCCGTCACTGTCGAACAATTCCGTCGGGAATGGGCCCGCGCCCACGCGCGTGGTGTAGGCCTTGACGATCCCGAGGACCTCATCGAATACGCGCGGTCCGATGCCCGTCCCGGTCGCGGCGTATCCGGCCGTGGTGTTTGAGGAGGTCACATACGGATAGGTGCCCAGATCGACGTCCAGCATCGCGGCCTGCGCGCCTTCGAAGAGTACGTTCGCGCCTTCATTGCGCAGGCGGGTGAGCGCCTGGGTCACATCCGCGACACACGGCTTGATGCGTTCGCCCAGCGCCAGTTGCTCATCAAGCGTCTTCTGGAAATCCACCGGCTGCTGTTTGAAATAGTGCTGCAGCACGAAGTTGTGGAAGTCGAGCACCTGGCCCAGCTTCGCCGCGAAGCGCTCGCGCTGGAACAGGTCCGCGACGCGCAACGCGCGCCGCGCTACCTTGTCCTCGTAGGCCGGCCCGATGCCGCGGCCGGTGGTGCCAATGGCGTTGGCGCCACTGGCATGTTCGCGGGCGCGATCCAGCGCCACGTGCGATGGCAGGATCAGCGGGCAGTTCGGCGAAATTCGCAATCGGTCAAATACCGGTATGCCCTGGGCGATGAGCTTGGTGGCCTCCGTGATCAGCGCCTCGAGCGACAGCACCACGCCGTTGCCGATGAAACAACGCACCTGCTCGCGCAGAATGCCCGATGGGATCAGCGACAATACGGTCTTGTGGCCATCAATGACCAGTGTGTGGCCCGCGTTGTGTCCGCCCTGGAATCGGGCCACCGCCCGCGCGCGGTCGGCGAGCAGATCCACGACTTTTCCCTTGCCTTCATCGCCCCACTGGGTGCCGATGACGATGACAAACTTTCCCATGTTGCCTACTCAGTTGATGAGGAACAGCAGCAATACTCCGACGAGCATGCTGCCCAGCCCGGCGATGCGCATTTCGCGATCACCGAACGAAAGAATCCGGACCAGGGCGCGCTTGGTGCCCCCGGGTGACAGAAACGGAAATATGCCTTCCAGCACAAACAGCAGCGCCGTAGCGGCGCCAAGATCCGAGATGATGCGTGTCACGGCGAAGGTCCTTGTGACTGACCCGGACTCTTGAAGTACCTGAAGAACTCACTGTCGGGAGATAGCACCAGCACATCCCCTTCCTTGCCCAGCGCACTCTCGTAGGCCTGCAGGCTGCGGTAGAACGCGTAGAAGTCCGGGTGTGCCGCGTAGGCCTTGGCATAGACATCAGCCGACTGTTCATCGGCGGCGCCACGCACACCGAGCGCAGCCTGTTCGGCACTGGCGATGATTTCGGTGCTCTGGCGGTCCGCGCCGGCGGTGATCGTCGCGGCCGAACTTTGTCCTTCGGCGCGCAGGTGACTGGCGATCTTGGCGAAGTTCTGCTTCATGCTCTCGTAGACCCGGGCGCTGACTTCATCGGGAAGATTGATCGCCTGCACGCGCACATCCACCAATTTGATACCCAGCGCGGCCACGGTACGGCTCGCCGAATCCATAACCTGCCCCGTCACCACCGAGCGTTCGGCCGTCACGATCTGCTCAAGCGTGCGCTGCGCCACGATGGACTTGATGCCATCCTTGACGACATCCGAGAGGCGCTGGGAGGCCACATCCTCGCTCGCGCCCGTCGCCTGGAAGTACGCCGAGGCATCCGCTACCCGCCATAGAATATAGAAATCGACGATCAACCCGCGATTGTCATTGGTCAGGAAGGTCTCATCGGCATGCGAAGCGCTAAGCGTTCGGCGGTCAATGCGGGTGACGCTGTCCCAGGGCAGCTTCCAGTGCAACCCCGGTTCATAGTTTGAACGCAGGATGGCCCCGAACTGCGTGCGTACTGCCTGTTCCCCTTCCGACACGGTGAATACGCAAAGCACGGCAAGCGTGCCCAGCAATATCACGGCCACCAGGCCGCCCACCCAGCGCATATCCGGTTTCATCTAGCGATCGCTCCGGCTGCGTCCGGACTGACGCCCCGCATCGGCATCCGAATCGTTCTGCTCCGCCCCGTCCGCCGTGCCCGGCGACGCCGGATTGGCTGCGCGGCTCCCGGGCGGCACGGTCGCGTCGCCGGCCGCGGCTCGTCCCATCAGCTTATCGAGCGGCAGGTAGATGACATTGCCGCCAGCCCCCGGCTTGGTGTCCACGATCACCTTGTTGGCGCGACCGAGCACCGTCTCCATGGCCTCCAGGTACAGGCGCTCGCGAGTGACCGCCGGCGCGCGCTGATAGGCGGCCGCAACCTCCAGGAATCGCGTCGCCTGCCCCTGAGCGATATCCACCACGCGGGCCTTGTAGGCCTCGGCGTCCTGCTGAATGCTCGAGGCGCGTCCCTGAGCCGCCGGCACGATGCGATTGGCATAGGCCTGGGCCTGCTTCACATAGCCCTCCTCGTCGGCCAGCGCCTTGTTGGCATCATGTTGTGAGGGGATCACCGGATCGGGGACTTGCACATCGGTCAGATTCACCGAGCTGATCACGATGCCGCTGTTGTAGGTGTCGAGCATGTGCTGAACGAGTTGCATGGTGCGCTGCGTGACCTGCGGCCGCGTCACCCCGGCCAGCACATCCTGCAGGGTGCTCTGCCCCACGACCTCGCGCAGCGCGCTCTGGCTGACTTCCCCCAGCGTCACTTCCGGATCGCGCACCTGGAACAGCACCTTCATGGGGTCCGTGAACCGGTACTGGACCGAGAAATGCAGATCGACCAGGTTCACATCCGACGTCAGCACCTGCGGCCGGAACTCCTGGCTTTTGACGCTCATGACATTGACTTTATAGAGGGTCTCAATCGGCCACGGCAGATGCCAGCCGGCGCCACCCTCGCGCACGATCTGCTGGAAGGCGCCGAAGCGCAGGATGACACCCCGCTCGGCGGCGGCGAGTTGGTACAGGCCAGAGGCCAGCCAAGCCAAAACCAAGGCCGTGGACACGGTGAGCACAATCCCGGTGCGCGCCGGTCCGGCCGCAGGTCCACCGCGCAGCAACTCGCCGAGCCGGCGCTGCCACGCTTTGATGCGGGCGTCCAGATCGGCACCCGCGCCCTCGGGACGCCTGCTCCAGGGGGACTTCTGCGGATCAGGTTGATTCCAGGCCATATTTTATTTGGCCACGCTCGCCGCTGCCGCCAATTCTAGGTACCCCGGTGCGGACGGACAAGGCGCCTCGGACTCACCGGAGTCGAGTACGACGACACCCGGCGCCTGGGCCAGCTGCAGCAGATCCACATTCGGCAACTCCAGCAGCAATTCGAGCTGCCCGTCCTCCAGGACGACCTCCTGTTTGACGACCCCGCGCGCGTACAACTGGGCGCGCAACTGACCCGCCCCCGGGGGGATTCGCACCCGCGCGACCTGCACCGTGCGGGCGATGCGTTCGGTGATGGCCTGCGCCAGCAGCGGCACCCCGATTGCCTGCATCGCTGAAATCCACACCGAGGACACGCGCCCGTCGGCGTCGCGCTCGAGGCGCGGGGCCATCTGCAACCGATCAATCTTGTTGTAGACCAGGATCTGGGGAATATCGCCGGCGCCAATCTCCCGCAGCACCTCATCGACCTGTTCCATGCGCTCAACGCGTCGTGGATCGCTGGCATCCACCACATGCAGCAGCACCGTGGCTTCACGCGCCTCGGTCAGGGTCGAACGGAACGCGGCGACCAGCTCATGCGGCAGGTCGCGAATGAACCCGACCGTGTCCGCCACCACGGCGGGGGTGCCTCCCGGCAGACGGATGCGCCGCACCGTGGGGTCCAGCGTGGCAAACAATTGATCAGCCACATAGGCCGGTGAGCCCGTCAGCGTGCGGAACAATGTGGATTTGCCCGCATTGGTGTAACCGACCAGGGCCAGCGTCGGCACCGGGATCTGCATCCGGGTGCGTCGCCCGGTCTCCCGCTGCAACTGGATGCGTTCCAGGCGCTTGCCCAGCACCTTGACCCGCTGGCCCAGGAGGCGCCGATCCGTTTCCAGCTGGGTCTCACCGGGACCGCGCATGCCGATGCCGCCCGCCTGGCGCTCAAGGTGGGTCCAGCCGCGCACCAGGCGACTGGCCAGGTGCTTCAGCTGCGCGAGTTCAACCTCCAGCTTGCCCTCAAGACTGCGGGCGCGCTGGGCGAAGATGTCGAGGATGAGTCCGTTACGATCGAGCACGCGCCGGCCGGTGTGCTTCTCGAGGTTGCGCTCCTGGCTGGGTGTCAGGGCATGATCCACGAGGATCAGTTCCGCCTCGGTCGCGACGGCCGCGTCCCGCAGCTCATCGGCTTTGCCGGAACCGACAAAGAATTTCGGATCGGGACGCTCGCGTCTGGCGGTAATCGTCGCCACGGGCACCGCACCCGCCGAGGTCGCCAGTTGCGTGAATTCCTCCAGGTCCTCCGGATCGATCGGTGCGCCTAGTCCGACGCGCACCAGCACCGCGCGCTCACCCGTGCGTGGGCGTTCGATCACGGTATCGCAAGAACTTGAATTCCAATCGGGCCTGACCTATTCCGCCGCCGGTTCGACCGTGGTGGTCGGCGTGCCATTTTCATCGGTCGCCAGACGCACGTTGCGCGCCGGCACGACCGTCGAGATCGCATGCTTGTAGACCATCTGACTGACACTGTTCTTCAGCAGCACCACGAATTGATCGAATGAGTCGATCTGCCCCTGAAGTTTGATTCCGTTGACCAGATAGATGGAGACCGGAACGCGCTCTTTGCGCAAAGCATTCAAAAACGGGTCCTGCAGCGATTGGCCTTTGGCCATCGGGGTTCTCCTTATTCTCTGGCGCTTCTAGTTGTTCGGATCGGCGGGGCAGCCCGATAGGGAAACTGCCGGTCAGCAAGCAAGCTTGACCCCTCGCACAGCAAGGCGTCCTGCACATTCTACCACGGGGCCCGATCAGCGGATAAAAGCGCTCAGTGCCACGCCCACCTCCAAGCTCCACGACTCGAACGCGCCGGGGGCCAGGGGGTCCACGACGCGGATACTGCTATCGCCACGTAACCACGTTAGCTGGCGTTTCGCCAACTGTCGGGTGGCGGCGACGCCCTTTTCGATCGCCACGGCCAAAGTGCTGTGACCACTGCAGTGCTGCCACAGCTGCCGATAACCCACGGCACGCATGGATGCGTGCTCGGCGCTCAGGTCGCCGCGACCGTGCAGCGAGCGCACCTCGTCCAGAAATCCCTGCGCCATCATCCGGTTGAAGCGGGCGGCGATACGCTCGTGCAGCAGCGCGCGCGGCTCCGGTACCAGCGCCCAGATCGGGGCCGGCTCCTGCAGCGCAGCAGGGCTGTGGGCCTGCAGGCCGGACAGCGTCTGGCCGGTGAGCTGGCACACTTCCAGTGCGCGTTGGATGCGCTGGGCATCATTGGGGTGAATCCGGTGTGCTGAGCGCGGGTCCAGGCGTGAAAGCTGCGCGTGCAGCGCCGGCCAGCCGTGCCGGGCCGCGGCGGCGTCAATCGCCTGGCGATGTTCAAGCGATGCGCGCGGCAGCTGCGCCAACCCCTCGCGCAGGGCCCGCAGGTACAGCATGGTCCCGCCGACCAGCAGCGGAACGTGCCCGCGCGCGCGGATCTGGCTGATGAGCGCCACCGCATCCTGCGCGAACTGCCCCGCCGAGTACGTCTGTGCCGGATCGAGGATGTCCAGCAGGTGATGAGCGACCGCGGCACGTGCGGCCCGATCCGGCTTTGCCGTACCAATATCCATACCCTGGAAGACCTGCGCGGAGTCCACCGAGATGATCTCCACGGGCCACAGCCGGCTCAAGCGCATGGCCCACTCGCTTTTGCCGCTACCGGTCGGACCAGTCAGAATCAGCACCGGGGGTGTCACTGCGCTCACGCTCGTCTGCGCCCTAGCGGCCACGCAGAAAGAGTCGGTCCAGTTCCATCCAGCTCAAACGCGCCCAGGTAGGCCGACCGTGATTGCATTGATTGGCGCGCAATGTCTGCTCCATCTGCCGCAACAGCGCATCCATTTCCGGCAAGGACAGGCGTCGATTGGCGTGCACCGAAGTGCGACAGGCCAGTGTCGCAAGAAAGCGGTCCGAGGCGTCTTCGATATGGTGCCCGGCAGCCGGACTGTCCAGGTCGTGTGCAACCTCGCGCACGATTTGCGCAACCTTTGCGCCCGATAGCAGGGCCGGCACACGGCGCAGCGCCAGCCGCGTATGCCCCAGCGCGTCCAGCTCAAATCCGGCGCGCTCCCATTCGGCGCGACCTTCGAGCAGCGCATCCAGCTCGTGCGCGGCCAGCTCGACCACCAGCGGCTCGAGCAACGCCTGCGAGGGCATCCCGTTCGCGTACTGGCTTTTGAACTGTTCATACAGCACGCGCTCGTGCCCGGCGTGCATATCCACCAGCACCACGCCGTGCGCGGTCTGCGATAAAATGTAGGTGCCCCGGATCTGTGCCAGAGCCGTGCCCAGTGGCCGCTCGGTGTCCGTGTCGATATCCGCGGGCGCGGCCGGACCCGGGACATAAGGCTGCGGTGCGCTCTCCTGCAAGCGCTCCGCCACGTGCCACGGATCACGCCCCAGCTCGTATTGCGGCGCCAGTGGCGGCGCTGCCGGGCGCGGCTTGCCGCCGTGCGCGTGCACCGCGGTGGGCAGGGCCTGACCGGATCGCGGCGCGGCGCCGCCGGGTCGCGTCTGCGCCAGCGCCGCCGTGATGGCGCGGAACACGAAGTCGTGGATCTGACGCGAATCGCGAAAGCGCACCTCGAGCTTGGTGGGGTGCGCGTTGACATCCACCATGGCCGGATCGAGGGTCAGATACAGCACATAGGCCGGATAACGGCCGTGAAACAGGACATCGCGATAGCCCAGTCGTACGGCGTTCATCAGCAGCCGATCGCGTACATTGCGGCCATTCACAAACCAGAACTGCTGATCCGCCGCACCGCGCGCGGCAGTAGGCAGTCCGAGCCAGCCGCCGACCCACACCGGACCTGCGGCATGCTCGAACGGCAATGCCTGTTCCAGGAAGTCGGCGCCGATGATGGCGCGCACCCGCGCCTCGAGCGACTGCGATCCGGCATCGATGGCCTGCGCATCGAGCATCACCCGATCGCCGTTGCGCAACTGGAAACTGACATCCGGGCGGGACAGCGCCAGTCGCTCGACCAGACGGACAATGTGTCCGGCTTCGGTGGCATCGCTGCGCACAAATTTGCGTCGCGCCGGCACATTGAAGAACAGATCGCGCACTTCGATGGTGGTCCCGACCACATGCGCGGCGGGACGCACGGCCGAGCGCGTGCCCCCGTCGGCCTGGAGCTCCACGGCGTGCTCGGCCTGGTTCGTGCGCGTCAGCAGCCGCAGCCGCGACACTGAAGCAATTGATGGCATCGCTTCCCCACGAAACCCCAGTGTGACCACGGACTGCAGATCCTCCATCGAAGCGATCTTACTGGTCGCATGACGCCGCAACGCCAGGGTCACCTCCTGCGCATCCATGCCCGACCCATCATCGCGGACGCGAATCAGCCCGATGCCTCCGCGCTCGATATCGATTTCGATGCGCCGTGCGCCGGCATCGAGGCTGTTCTCCACCAGCTCCTTGACCACCGAGGCCGGGCGTTCAATCACCTCGCCGGCGGCGATCTGGTCAATGAGCTCATCGGGAAGAATCTGGATAGGCATGCGCGAAAGTATGCCTGATCCGGCCGCTCGGGTCGGTCAGTCGCCGGGCGTCCCCAGGCCCGCGAGCTGCGTGGGCGGGTGCGCACCGCGCAATAAGGCGAAGTGTGTGCCGGCGGGCGGATTGCCCGCGAAATAACTGCGCAGTCCGGTGAAGATGGCGGCGGCGAGGGCGGATTGCTGCGCCGGAGTTCGCAAGCGGCGCTCCTCGGCCGGATTCGAGATGTAGGCGGTCTCCACCAGCATGGAGGGAATGTCGGGCGACTTGAGTACCACGAACTGTGCTTGCTGCACCTGAGACTTGCGCACCAGACCCACGCTTTGCAGGGCGCCAATGACACTCTGCGCAGCCGACATGCTGGCGCTGATGTTCGCCGACTGCGACAGATCCAGCAGCACCGAGGCCAGTGTCTTGTCTTTGTCGGCCAGCGATACGCCGCCCATGAGGTCCGCGGCATTCTCGCGCTCGGCCAGCCAGCGGGCCGCCTCGTTGGTCGCACCCCGTTCGGAGAGCACGTACACGGAAGAGCCGGAGACGGCGCTGTTGACGATGGAGTCGGCGTGCACGGACACAAAAAGATCGGCCTTTGCGGCCCGCGCCCGCCGGATGCGTTCGCGCAAGCTCAAGAACTCATCCCGATCGCGCGTGAGCATGGCCCGCATGCCCGGTTCGCTGTTGATACGTTGCGCCAGTGCCCGGGCGATCGCGAGCACAACGTCTTTTTCGTGCACCCCCGCGTGCCCGGTAGCGCCCGGATCCTCGCCACCGTGGCCCGCATCCACGGCGATGACCACGTCGCGCCCGGACTCGCGCGGTGCATGGGCGGCGAGCACCTGGCGTCGCGCCGAATCAATGCGCATCACCAGCGTCGATGAGTTCGGGTTGGAACCGTCCCAGTTGCAATGCACCGGCAGCGACCGGTCCACCAAGATCGTCAGTCGCAGATCGCCATTGGCCTGCGGCTGGGAGGTGATACCGGTGACAATGCCCTGGGGCTGCGGTAATACCAGCCCCGGTGCCGTGCGGGCATGGCGCAGTATCAATGCGATGCGACTCGGATTCTTCCCGCTGGTGACTCGATAGGCCACCTTCGCGCTCAGGTGCAGCGAAATCGCAGCTCCGTTTTCATCCGCGACCACCTCCAGCGCCCGCATCTGGGTGCCGGGCGCAGCCGAAACGGGTGCCCACGGCAAGCCTGCCGCCAGCACCATTCCCAGTGCCCACATTACAAAAACATGTCTTTTCATAGACTTCGCGGTCATATCTGCCGCGTAATCTACGACTCCCGGCGCGGCAATTCAACCTTGAAGTCGCGCCAGCCATTGCACACCGGCCGCACTCGCAGCCTCCAGATCGATGCTGTGAAAGCCCGGATGGGCCACCAGGGTGATATCGATGTCCGCCTCTGGCAGCCGACCGCCCGCGCGTTCGGGCCATTCAACCAGCCAGATATGGTCCTTCAGCGCCAGGTCGCGCAGCCCCAGTGCTTCAAGTTCGCCCGGGTCATGCAGCCGATACAAATCGGTGTGCACCACCGTCACGCCGCCGACCGCATAGGATTCGACCAGTGTGTAGGTGGGACTGCGCACGACGCCCGCATGGCCTAGGGCCTGCAGAAAACCCCGCGCCAGCGTGGTCTTGCCGGCGCCCAGATCACCATGTAACTGGATCTGCAGCATCTGCGGCAGACTGCGCGGCAGCGCCCGGGCCAGGCGCTCGCCACAGGCCTCGGTCTGCTCAGCGGTAGCGGCGATCAAGGATTGACGCAAGCCTGCAGCTCGCGCGCGACGTCGCTGGCCAGCAGGCCGCGCTCACCCGGACGCGCCGCGGCATCCCCGGCCTGCGCGTGCGCCATGACGGCCGCTCGGGTCGCGAGCCACGGATCCTCACATTGCGCGAGCACACCTGCGATGGCGCCCGTGAGGACATCGCCCATGCCCGCACTGGCCATGCCGGGATTGCCCCGTTCGCACAGACCCGGCGCCTTGCCACTGCGCCCGACCAGCGTGCCGGCGCCTTTGAGCGCGATGGTGCCGCCATAGGCATGCACCAGGGCTGCCAGCGCGGCCAAGCGATCCGCCTGCACCTCGGCGGTTTCGATGCCGAGGAGCCGCGCAGCCTCGCCCGGATGCGGTGTCAGAATCCAATTGTCGCGCTGGCGCTTGCCCGCCTCGGCAATGATATTCAGTGCATCCGCGTCCACGACCAAGGGCTTGTCGCATTCGAGAGTGAGCCGCACCAGCTCCTGCGACCAGGCGCTGCGACCCAGTCCCGGCCCGATGGCGATGACATCGGCGCGTTCCAGGGCCGATACCAGCTCGGCCGGACTATGCAGGGGCAGACAGATCAGCTCCGGACGGCCGGCGACAATGGCGATCAGATTCTCGGGCGCCGTGGCCACGGTGACCAGGCCCGCACCCGCACGCAGGCAGGCCTCCCCGCACAGGCGTGCTGCGCCGGGCATGCCGATGCCACCGCCGATGATGAGCACACGGCCAAAGTCACCCTTGTGCGCCTGACGCGGTCGACGCGGCAGCGCCTGTACCACGCAGGTTTCCGTTATGCGTTGCAGCCGCGGACTGAACTGCGGAATGTCCGGCACCGGGACTTCAAGATCATCAAAGAAAATGCTCCCCGCACGTTCCGGTCCCTCACCCAAGAACAATCCGGTTTTCAAACCCACGAAAGTCACCGTCGAATCGGCCCGGACGGCCTCGCCCAGCGGCATGCCGCTGTCGGCATCCAAACCGGAGGGGATATCGATGGCGAATATGGGGCGGCCCGCCGCATTGATGGCGCGGATCGCCTCGGCCCCAGCGCCGCGCACCGTCTCGCGCAATCCGGTACCGAATACCGCATCGACGATCACCTCACCCTCGCGCAGCAGCGCCGTGCTCAGCGGCCGCACGGCGCCGCCACTGGCGGCAAAATCGGCATGCGCCTGCCGGGCATCCCCCTTGAGCCCCGCGACCGGTGCGGCCGCGATGACACTGACCTCAAGACCGGCGGCCTGCGCAAAACGTGCCAGCACATAACCGTCGCCACCGTTGTTGCCCCCGCCGCAGACGATGACGATCCGGGTCGACATGGGCCACCGCGCCCGCAGATAGCGCAGCGCCGCCTCCCCCGCGCGCTTCATCAGTGTGTAGCCGGCGACCGGCAACGACTCGATGGCGCGCTGGTCGAGCGCGCGCACCTGTGCGGCGGAATAAACGGCGATTGGCAGTGCCATGGGCTCATTATACTGGCCTGCCATGGCCGGCCCGACCAAGTTTGCACCCACCGCCCTGGCGGCCATCCGCAGCCAGCTCGAGATCCTGGCCCGGGAACTGGGTTTTGCCGCCCTCGGCGTCAGCGAACTGGACCTCTCGCAGGATGAGCAGTACCTGCTGCGCTGGCTCGAACACGGCTACCACGGCGACATGCACTACATGGCACGGCATGGCGTGCTGCGCAGCCGCCCCGCCGAGCTTGCCCCTGGCAGCGTGCGCGCGATCTGCGTGCGCATGAATTACTTCCCGGCCGCTGCCGCCGATGCGGACGCGGTACTGGCGGATGCCCAGCTGGCGTATGTGTCCCGTTATGCGCTCGGCCGTGACTACCACAAGGTGCTGCGCGGGCAGCTCAAGACCCTCGCGCAGCGGCTGCTGGAGCGCATCGGCCCGTTCGGCTACCGCGTCTGTGTGGACAGCGCGCCGGTGCTCGAAAAAGCGCTGGCTCGCAATGCCGGCCTGGGCTGGATCGGCAAGCATACGAATCTGCTGTCGCGCGATGCCGGGTCGTGGTTCTTTTTGGGCGAGATCCTCACCGACCTGCCATTGCCCGCCGACACGGCCGCGAGCCCGCATTGCGGCAGCTGTACGGCCTGCATCGACATCTGCCCGACCCAGGCCATCCTCGGCCCGAACCAACTGGATGCCCGGCGCTGCGTGTCATACCTGACCATCGAACACGTGGGGGCGATCCCGATCGAATTGCGCCGCGCGCTGGGCAATCGCATCTATGGCTGCGATGACTGCCAGCTGGTGTGTCCCTGGAACAAGTTCGCGCACGCCGCGGCGCATCCGGATTTCAAGGTTCGCCACGGGCTTGATTGCGCACAACTCACGGACCTGTTCGCGTGGACCGAAGCGCAGTTTGAAGAACGCATGCGCGGCTCGGCCATCCATCGCATTGGGTACGAGCGCTGGTCGCGCAACATCGCGGTGGCGCTGGGCAATGCGCCGCAGTCACCGCAGGTGCGGCGCATTCTGCTGGAGCGGCGCGCCGAGGCATCGCGGCTGCTGCGCGAACATATCGACTGGGCGCTGCAGCAGCACCCGGCCTGAATTCAATGCCGCGCGCAGCGCCTCAGCGCGTCACGCGCAGATTGTCGATCAGGCGCGCCTTGCCCAAGCGGGCCGCCACCAGCACCACCCGCTCATGGGTGTCCGGCAGCGCCGGCTGCAAGTTCGTGGCGTCCCGCACCACGAAATAGTCCGGACGCAATCCGGCCGCGGTCAGCGCGGCGAGCGCCCCGCTCTGCACATCCGGCTCGGCGACCCCGGCCAGGAGCCTGGCGCGCGCCAGTTGCAGCTGCTGGTGGATGATCGGCGCAATACCACGTTCGGCGAGCGTCAGGTACTGATTGCGCGAGCTCATCGCGAGCCCGTCAGGTTCACGCACGGTCGCCGCGCCGATGATGGTCATTGGCATGCATAGATCCGCGACCATGCGGCGGATGACGGTCAGCTGCTGGAAGTCCTTTTCGCCGAATATCGCAGCATCCGGCTCGACAATATTCAAAAGCTTGGCGACGACCGTGGCCACGCCCTGGAAATGCCCGGGCCGAAACTCGCCATCCAGGATGTGCGACAGCACGGGCACTTCCACGCGCGCCGCGTTGTCCGGACCGTTCGGATAGATCTCGGCCACATCGGGCATGAACATCAGATCGCAGCCCGCCGCGGCCAGCATGGTCTCATCCTGGCGCGGCGTGCGCGGATAATGTGCATAGTCCTCGTTCGGCCCGAACTGCATGGGATTGACGAAGATGCTGGCGACAAAGCGCTCGCCATGCTGGCGCGCGGCTTCGATGAGACTCAAGTGTCCGGCATGCAGGTTGCCCATGGTCGGCACGAACGCAATGCGTTGGCCTCGTGCACGCCAGCCGCGTACGTGCTCGCGGACCTGTGCGATGGTTGTGACCATATCCATTCAGATGGTTCCATGCCGCATGGCGTTGTAGTAGTTGCGCCCGCGTTTGACGCGACTGATGGCGACCAGCAGGTCCCCATAGTCCGCCTCATTGGCGATCGGATCCATCGATGCGGCGTTGACGATGAGCAGCGGTGCCTCCTCGTATTCGTGGAAGAACCGTGAATACGCCTCATTCAGTCGGGTCAGGTACGCGCGTTCGATGTGCTGCTCGAAGGCGATTCCACGCCGGGCGATGCGCGCCAGCAGCACATCCACGGGCGCCTGCAGATAGATGACCAGGTCCGGCTTCGCCGCGACCACCCCAAGTTTGGCGTAGACCTGTTCATACAGAGCGAACTCAGCCTCATCGAGCGTGACTCGTGCGAACAGCTGGTCCTTGGCCATCAGATAGTCCGCCACCCGCACGGGCGAAAACATATCCGACTGGTTCAGGCCCTGCAGCTGCTGCGTGCGTTGAAACAGGAAATACAGCTGGGCGGGAAAGGCTGCGGCGCGCGGATTGCGATAAAAGCGCTCCAGGAAGGGATTCTCGGCTGCCTGTTCGAGGATCAACGTCGCATCGTAGGTCTGGGCCAGGCGGCGCGCGAGACTGGTCTTGCCCACACCGATCGGGCCCTCGACGACGATATAGCGAAATCCAGTAGCAGCCGCAGTCATAGGGGCCAGATGCCATCAGCGCAAACACGGGGCAGCAGCTCCCGGACCGTGCCACGTCCTGGCACTTCAAGATCCGGCGCAATATCTGCCAGAGGATACAGAACGAAGTTACGCTTCACTACACCAGCATGTGGCAGCACCAGTTCGGCGCTGCTGCACTGCTCGCGGCCAAAGACCAGCAGGTCCAAGTCAATCACCCGCGGTCCCCAATGTTCGTGCACTGCGGGACGTCCCGCCTGCCCTTCCAGGTGGCGCAATTGCCGCAACAGCTCCAAGGCCGGCAATTGCGTCAGCAGACCGGCGACCGCATTGACGAAATCAGGTTGGGTGACCGGCCCCATGGGACGCGATCCGTACAGCCGCGAGACCGCAACGCACAGCGTGCGCGGCAAGCCAGCCAGACCGTGCAGCGCGTGGCGCACCTGCTGCGCGGGGTCGGACAGATTGCTACCCAGCCCGACGTAGGCGGGCTGCCATACCGCCATCAAGCAGAACTGGCCGGCCTGCGACGGCGACGCCGGGGGCCGCGGCGCGCGCCCTCGCGATGCGGTGTGGATCCGCCGAGGTCGTCGGCCATCTCCTCGCGCTCCTGGTCCGAGGCCTCCTGCAGACGTGTCCACCAGTCCGCCATGTCCTGGGGCGCCATGCCCAGCTGCGCACGCAGCAGCAGCAGGTCATAGGAGGCCCGGAAGCGCGGATGCTCCAGCACCCGCAGCGCGCGGCGTCCGCGCGGATGCTCCAGGCGCGGCTGCAAAGCAAACATCTCCCGCACGCCCAGCGCGAAGCGACGCGGAATGGCGATCCGCGACTGCGCCTCGCGCATGGCCTGGTCGCAGGCGTCCAGAATGGCGCCGGTCTCATGCCAGTGCTGCGGCGGCATGGCTTCAATGATGCGGGCAATGGGCCCGTACAGCAGCAGTGCGAACAGAAAAGTCGGCGCGACGGGTTTGTCGGCAGCTACCCGTTCGTCGGTGTTGCGCAAGCCCTGCAACAGCAGTTGTTCCACCAGGTTGCCCGAGTGCGCGGCCGCGTAGGAATCCACCGTGGGCAGTATCGCCGCGAGCAGTCCGCGCCGTCGCAGTACCTCGTAACTGCGCGCGCCGTGTCCGGTCAGGAACAGCTTCAGGGTCTCATCAAACAAGCGCGCGGGCGGGACCGCATTCAGCAGGTCTGCCAGCTGCGCGATGGGCGCCGCGGTCGCCGGTTCTATCGTGAAGCCCAGCTTCGCCTCGAAGCGTGCGGCGCGCAGCATCCGTACCGGATCTTCGCGATAACGCGTCTCCGGATCGCCGATCATGCGCAGGGTGCGCGCGGCGATATCCGCCGCACCATTCACGTAGTCCCAGATCGAGAAATCCGCGATGTTGTAGTACAGGGAATTGGCCGTGAAGTCGCGCCGCCAGACATCCTCGTCAATATTGCCGTAAACGTTGTCGCGCAGGATGCGTCCGGACTCATCGAACGCACGGTGCGTGTCCGCCGACTGATCAAACGGATCGCGCCTGCGGCCCCCATACCCCTGTTCCAGCACCGGCTCTTCGGCTAATTCCAACGGCTCGCCGGCAACCCCTTCGTCGTCATCCAGGTCGGGTATCGGTTCCTCCGCTTGCGACGGCGCGCTGGAGGCGCGGAAGGTCGCAACTTCGATGGTCTCGCGGCCAAAGAACACATGCGCCAGCCGAAAGCGCCTGCCGACCAGGCGGCAGTTGCGGAACAACTTGCGCACCTCTTCCGGGAGTGCATCGGTGGAGACATCGAAGTCTTTCGGTTCCAGTCCCAGCAGCAGGTCCCGCACGCAGCCGCCCACGAGAAAGGCCTGAAAGCCCCCTTCCCGCAGTCGATACAGCACTCGCAGTGCATTCGGCGAGATATGTGCACGGGAAACAGAGTGGTCGGACCGCGGGATAATCCGGGGCTTTACGGCCGCTGCCGCAGGGTCAACAGATGAGTTCAAGGAGTGTGGCTTCTAGTGCTTGAGCAATGTGTACAGCTCTCTATAATACCGCGCTCTCGCGCCAGAGCTTGAAACCTCGCTCCCTTCGTCTAGAGGCCTAGGACATGGCCCTCTCAAGGCCAGTACACGGGTTCGAATCCCGTAGGGAGCGCCAATAGAATCAATGGGTTACGCGTTATTTGCGGCTGACCCCTGTGGCCATAGGCAACACCAGGCGGGTGGACGCCTAGGGTCGAACGCTTAGGGAAGCTCTTGTATCGCGATCATCCGTGGAGTTCTTGCCGCTTTCGCCAGTGGCGTGGGGCGCGCCGTCTGGTACGGGCTGGCCAGCCGAGAACGGAGAACGATCGGGTGAAATACAAAATCATCATACCCATGGCCACGTTCGTACTGGCCTGGGCACTCTTCCCACCGCGGGTCCTGGCCCAGGCGCCGCGTTGGCCAGAAGCGCAGGCCAATGCCTGGTATGCACATCAGCCTTGGCTGGTCGGCAGCAACTATGTCCCTGCCGATGCGATCAATCAATTGGAGATGTGGCAGGCGGAAACTTTCGATCCGGAGCGCATCGACCAAGAATTAGGGTGGGCGCAAAGCCTCGGCATGAATACGATGCGGGTGTTCTTGCACGACCTGCTGTGGCAACAGGATGCCCCCGGCTTCCAACGCAGGATCGATACATTCCTGACGATCGCCGATAGGCATCATATTCACCCGATATTCGTGCTCTTCGACTCCTGCTGGGAACCGGTGCCGAAGTTGGGACCGCAGAATCCCCCCATCCCCGGCGTGCACAATTCCAGGTGGGTCCAAAGCCCCGGCGTGCCGGCTCTTCAGGACCCTTCGCAGTACCCACGGCTCAAACGCTATGTGCAAGGCGTGGTGAGCGCCTTCGGCAAGGACCGACGAATTGTGGCATGGGACGTCTGGAACGAGCCGGCTGGCACGCCGGAAGTGATTGCGTTGCTGCCGCAAGTGTTCGCCTGGGCTCGCGAGGTTCACCCATCGCAGCCGCTCACCAGCGGAGTGTTTCAAGCGAGTTTCCCTGCGACTGATTCAGATGAACGGGCGGCGGTGACTGAGATTCAGCTGTCACAATCCGACATCATTTCATTTCACAACTACAGCTGGCCGGAAGTCTTTGAGAGTTACGTCATCGCGCTCGAGAAATACAAGCGACCGATCATCTGCACTGAGTACATGGCGCGATCGGTAGGCAGCACTTTCGATACCATTCTCCCGATTGCAAAAGCCCACCATGTGGGTGCCGTCAATTGGGGACTGGTGGTGGGAAAGACCCAAACAAATCTGCCCTGGGATTCCTGGGTTCACCCCTATGTCAACTCCTCGCCTCCAGTCTGGTTCCACGATGTGCTGCGTGCCGACGGGAAACCCTATCGGGAACGGGAGGCGCAGCTTATACGCGAACTGACCGGCACCGGTGATATGACCGGAGCTGCGCAAGGTTCCACAACGGGCCTGTCGACTGATCTCGCCCGGTAGGAGCAGATTCAATTCACAGGCACTCGCTCAGGGCGTGCGGCAAACACCCGCGTAAACCAGCCGGCCGCCGCTGCTCCAGGGGTGATAGGAATTGGCCAGTCGTACGCGATCGGCCTGGGAAGGATGATTTGCGCGCCAGATCCGGTAAAACCAATAGAACTCATTCAGTGAGTACTTTGCGTGGTCGGATTGCAATAACCCCGCAGCATGATTGTCGTGGGTAAGCTCAAGGGCGAAGCGGTCGGCCTCAAGCTCGACATGCCGTTGCACCGCGTTCCACACCGGCAAGCCGACGAATAACCACGAAGCACTCAGGATCAGGACGGCGAGCGGCAGGGCCGCCGGATCGGCAAGGTCCGCGAAGCCCACAGGCTTCGCGCGCGCCCGGATCACGGCGCGTCCGAGCAGATCGACAAGCCACAGGCCTGCCGTCACCATCGCGGCCACCATGCCGATGCCCTTCCACCCGTCCAGCACGTAGTGCTTGAGTTCGTGCGCGAACGCCACAATCCGCTCCGGCCTGGTCAGGCCCGGATCCTCTTCGAGCACCAGCCGCAGATAGGGCCCGACGCCGAGGACCGTCGAGTCGGTCCCGCCGACGTAGATCGGAATATGGGGGACTGCGCAGCGGGTTGCGAGCGCCTCGAATTGGCTTGCCAGGCCCGGATCACCGACCGGGTGGTAGTGTATCCACAAGGGGGTGAGGAGCAGCTGGTACACCATCAAGGCGACGGCGATCAGCGGCACCAATACGGCAGCAGATAACGCCCACCAAAGCCGCGGCGCACGCGCCATGAGTGCGTACGGAATCCAGACAGTTGCCCCAACCAAAACGAGCGCCGCAATGAGCGTTCCGGCCTGGCTCGCAAGCCACTGCGGCGTCGACGGCGTTGGCCCATTCCAGGCTCTGATGAACACAAGGTCGGCGAGGTAATGCACGGGAAGCGCAGCCAGCATAGCCACGGCCAGGTACGCGCAGGCAAAGAGAACTATCGTTCCATACCGGCTGCCGCGGGCCGCTCGCGCACAAGCGTTGCGCAGATGCACCGAGAGTCCGGTCGACACAAACACGAGGGGTACGGCAAGGGTGAACAGTTGCACCCCAACCCATACCCAGTCAGCCCTCGGGTAAAAAGCGACCAGCTCCGGCAGCATGGTCGGAATGGGTACGGCCTCGTTCATTCGCTCACCCCTAGAGTCTTGATTTGACTCGAGACTAGAGTTTTCCCGCAACGGCCGATATACCCGTCCATCACATATCCGGGGCCCTTCGTCACAAAGACGATCCATAATTGGGCTGGCCTCAAGAAAACAACCGCTCTGGAGAGCTCAAAACAATGCCCGCCCTGAAAACGAGCGCTTACGGATTTGCTTACTGGGTGGTATTCCTCCTGGTGCTCGAGCCCGGAAACGCGCTGCGCGCGGCCCAAGCCGGCCATGCTCTGGCGCTGCAAAATGAAGCAGCGCGCATAGCGGTTGCCGCCACCTTGGGCACCTTGGTGATGCCGCTGGCGTTGTTCCTGGCACGGCGGTATGCGCTGCGGGGCATTCGCTGGCGGCAACACCTGCTCGTGCATCTGGCCAGCTCAGCCGCGATGGCGTTCGGGCTGATCGTCGCATCGTGCGTTCTGGCTGCGTGGTTTCTGGACGGCCAGCCCTGGCCGACGATGACTGCGCTGCATGACAAACTCGTGGGCAACTGGCTGCTGCTCACCTACGCAATGCTCGCATTTACCGGGGTACTGCACGTCCTGGTCGCGATGCAACGTACCGGCCAGCCATCCGACTCCACGCTATCGCAGCGCCGGACCCATATTCCCGTCAATACGCGTGGCCGCGTGCGGCTGATCGCGCTGTCGAGCATCGACTGGATTGAAACCCAGGGCAACTACCTCGCGCTTCACGTCGGGTTGAGTTCACACCTCGTGCGTGAGACAGCCACGAAATTCGCGGCGCAGGTCGACATGTCCGGCTTCGTACGCATTCATCGCGGGGCAATCATCGCTGTCGACCGCATTGCTTCGATCCAACGACTCGCCAAGGGCGACGCGCAGGTGACCTTGACAACGGGCCAGCAGATTCGGGCGAGCCGGCGTCACCGCCAGGCGCTTTGGGACAAATGGCTCAGTCATTCGGGCCGGGCAGGATCCGGATGACATTTCCGGCCGGTCCGACCGCCATCACGACGAAGCCACGGGTGCGCAGGATGTCCAGGAAGGACTGGTAGAAGGCCTGCGGCGTCATGGGCGTGGATGCGAGCATATTGAGCTGCGCGCGCACGCGCGGATCAACGATGATCGAGCGGTGTGTTGCCAATGCCACAGCCGCGGCGACTCGGGAGATGTCCGCATCCTTGAAGTTCGGAGTTATCGAGTTCGGCGTCAGCAGCTCGGGGAATATCGGCGGGGCACCCAGGATGGCCACCTCCGGGGGGCGCACCGTCTGAGTCGTGCCCGCTTCGACCTGCACCACCAGCCCTCCATCAGGCTGTCCAATCAGAACCGCCCTGTTCGTCTCCACAACGATCGTCTCAGGGGCCGCCGCATAGGCGGGGGGACTTGTGAACGCCAAATGCACATGTCCCTCCAGGGTCGTGATCTGCGGGTGCCCGTGTCCATCGCCACGAGGTGCTCCCATGAGACGCACGTGCCCTTGCACTTGGAGTTCTGCAGAACGGGCCCTATCGGAGGTGGCCACCAGGGTCACTCCCGATGGAAAAAACAGCTGCGCATGGTGCATGAAAATGATGAAGGGTTGACCGGGCGCCTGATTGGGCGAACTTAACCAGCCACTCCAGCCTGCGGTCCAACTCACCGCCGGCTGGCCACTGGTCGCTGCTCCGGTTACGGACATCGTCGTAGTGCCTGCCGCAGGTTGCGCGGCCCATGCGGTATAGGCAACCGCGATCGCCATGAGCATGGTGAGCGCACCGCCAAACATACGCCGCCAGCTGCTCGGCGCGCGCCGGCTCACCATCCGCAGCCGCTGCTTGAGATCCCGCGCGGATTGCCAATGGCAACCGATGGGCAGTGCTGCCTCGGTCAGTTGGGTCTTCAGCATCGCGCTCGCGTAAGGCCGACGCGACCCACGCCGAATTCCCAGGACTGCAGCATCACAGGCGAGCTCCTGGTCGAATCGAAAGCAACGCGCCGCCAGATGAATGAGCGGGTTGAACCAGAAGATGCAGCGCATCAGGGCAACCAGCGCATTCCAGCCGGCATCACCGCGACGCAGGTGTGTGCGCTCATGCGACAGGACCAGCAACCGTTCCAGTGGCGTGTAGCGCGCCCTGAAATCAGCCGGCAGGATGACCTTGGGCCGCAATACCCCGATGAGCGCCGGAGCGCCCACGGAATGCTCGGCGCGCAGTACGCAGTGCGTGCCGGACAAAGTGCCGAGGCTCTTCACGAAGGCGCGCTGCAGACCCACCAGGTACAAGGCGAAGACCACGGCACCGACGCCCCACACACCGAGCATCCAAAACCCATCATCGACCGGAGCGGTCGCCGCAGCGGCCAGCGAATCAAACGACCGGTCGAGCGCCTGGGTCAGCCTCGTGGTGGTTACGGGCAGCGCGCTGAGCGGGGCCGGCGCTGCCATGAAATGCGCGTGCGGCAGCAGTGCGGACAACATCGCGATCGGCACGAGCAGCCACAGCGTATAAGACGCACCGGCGCCGGACATGCGCCGAATGACCCGGCGCAATGCCAGCGTGGTGATAATGCCCAGACTTGAGCCGAGCGTGAGCGCCAGCAGGCACCTGAGCAGCTCACTCCTCATCGTCAATCTCGGCAATCAGGCGCTTCAGGTCCGCAATATCACGCTTGGTGAGCTTGCCATGCTGGCTGAAGTGCGCGGCCAGCGGCGCAACTCTGCCCGCAAAGAGTCGATCCAGCAGCCCCTTGCTCTCACTGAGCAGCCACTCATCGCGATTGACCAGGGGCGAGTAAAGGAAGCGACGTCCTTCCTTCTCGGCGCCAACTGCCCCTTTGCGCAGCAGGCGGTTCAACAGCGCTTTCACGGTGCCCTCCCGCCAGCGTCGCTCGCCCGCAAGCGCCGCCATCACCTCTTCGGTGGGCAGCGGATGGCGCCGCCAAAGAACCTCCATGACCACCGATTCGGCTGCGGTGATGGCGGGCGCGGGCGTTTCTCGGCGCATAACCTCGGTCGTTTACAAGTATAAACGTCGCGAATGATTACGTGCGTAATCACTAATGTCAAGAAATTATTGCCGCGTGGCGGCGGCCTGCGTCCCAGCGCCGCATGAACCGTGGCCGTGCGCATCGATGAGCGCCGCGCAGGCATCCACGCTCAGGATCTGTCCCGCGGGTGAATCGACCCGACGCGAGCTACGCAGCAGCAGGTTGCGCACTTCGGTTGCGGTCAGATGCGGATGCGCCGCCAGCATCAACGCGACAATGCCGGACACCTGGGCGGCGGCCAGCGAACTGCCGGATGCGAAATCGTAATGCCCGCCCGGCACCAACGTCAGGATGTCGCGGCCCGGTGCGAGCAGGTGGCGTGGATTTCCCGAACTGTCCTCGGCGGCATCCACGGCGATCACCTCATCGAGCTCCGCCGGAAAGGTATTGCCACTGCCGGGGCGTCCTGCCGCGCCGACAAAAATCGCGCCCTGCGCAGCAGCCTGGATGACCAGCCGCGCCAGCAACGGGTCGGGCGGCCCGGCCAGACTCATGTTCACGATATCGGCATGCGCGACAATCGCCGCTTCGAGCGCCTGCGCCAGCGTGAAGCTATTGCACACCGCAGCGCCGCCGGTCGCCGCCTGCCAGCAGGCCTTCAAGGCGATGATGCGGGCGTCCGGCGCGATCCCGACGATGCCAATGCCGTTGTCGGCGACCGCCGCGATGATGCCGCTGACCTCGGTGCCGTGCATGTCCTGTTCGAATTTCGCATCGTCGGCATCGACAAAGTTGCCTCGCTCGATTACCCGCCCCTTGAGGTCCGGATGATCAAAATCCATGCCCGTGTCAATCACCGCGACCTGCACGCCGGCGCCGCGTGAATGGCGCTGCGCCGGCAACACGGCCAGCTCGCGCAAGGATACCTGCAGCTTCGCGTAGGGGTCGTTATAAGGCACCTGCACCGGCGTCGCCTCGGGGACATCCCGCAGAGTCTCGGGTACGGACTGGGTCGTGAACTCATTGAGCGGCTGCACCGATTCCACGCGCCGATCATTCGCCAGCAGCGCGATCATGGTCGGGCGCGCCGTGGCACCCGGAAGCTCGTACATGACGCAGTGAACGTGCAGCGTCGCAATGGGCCACGCGGAAATTTCGCGCAGACCGTAGTCGCGTTCCAGCGCCTTGGCCTGCAGGCTTGCGCTCCCCGTGACCCCATAGCGTCCGGCGGCATCATAGCCGCGCGGGGTCGCACCCGGATGTTCAGCCGCGGAGAGCGGCTGGTTGCGCAGGGTCACGACGATGTAGCGCGCGGCGCTGGTCCGCACCTGAGCGGGTACCGGATTCGCCTGCAACGGCCGGGTGAGCGAGCAGGCGGTGGCGAGCAGGCTGATGAGCAGGGCAAGACCGGCGGCAGTTAGCGCCCGCTTCATCTGGACTCGTTCACCGCGCCGAGCGGTTCCGCGAACAGCACATCGGCATTGGCTCGCAGCGCCGCAATGCGCCCTGCGGCGACGCCCGCCGTGACCCCGGTGCCTGCGAAGCCCAGCGTGTAGACGTTCGAATCGGTGGGTCCATCAATGATATGGGCGCCTGCCTGGTGCAGAATCGCGCCCAACTCCTGCACCGAGAGTGAGGATCGGAACACGATGCGCACGCGCGCACCGTCCCGATACGACGTTTCCGGTGCCGTCAGCGTGACATAGGCGGGTGCCGTACTCAGGGAGTTCGCATGCCAGGCCCAGCCACCGTAGCCCAGACCCAACCCCTCCAGCACGACCGCTGCCGCCAGCCAGCGCGCCACTCGACTCGGCGCACGCGAGGTCCGCGACGCCACGGGAATGGACACCGCCGGTGCAGGCCTGCCTGATGCCAGCTCACCGGCATCTTCCCCAGTACCGATTCGTGCCATCAGCTTCCTGAACGATGGTTCAGCGGCGAACACCAGCGTGGACTGCGGCTGCATCGCTTCAAACAATCGCAACTGAGCTTCATAGTCGCACCGGCACGGTGCGCACAGGTCCAGGTGCGCGCCAAGCTTTGTCGCCTCGGGTGCGGCCAGCGTTCCGTTCACGTACCACGGTATCAGGACCGCCGCGGATTCGTGCGGATCGACATCTTCGGGTTGCGGATTCAAATTCATTTCTCCAGTTACAGCGCGCCCGCCAAGCCGGTCAACAGACCCTTGAGCTTGCGTCGTGCATGAAACATCCGTGTCTTCACAGTATTGACCGGGCACTCCATGATCACGGCGATTTCCTCGCAGGAGTGTCCGATGTGATAGGCGAGTTCCAGCACCATGCGCTGCTCGTGCGGCAGTTTGGCCAGCGCGACATCCAGCCATTCGCGCAGCTCCGCCTGCAGCCACGGTTCCTCGACCTGCTCCAGGCCCTCGCCTTCCTCGGTTGCCAATTCCGGCCGCACCCGCTTCAAGGTCTTCAGCGCCCGACGGTAGGCGATGCCGAAAATCCAGGTCGACAGCTGGGAGGCACCGCGAAAGTCCGCCGCGTGCTGCCAGATCACCCAGAAAGTATCGTTGATGACCTCTTCGGCCAGGTCATAACGCGAGGTCATCCGCATCAGGAAGCGCGCCAGGCGGCGGTGGTACAGGTGGTAAAGCTCATGCATGGCCTGCGCGTCGTGCGCGGCGATACGGGCGAGTAACGCCAGTTCCACGTTGTTTTGGTCGGCGCCGGCCGGATCCGGCCGCCGATCGGACGCTTGATGCATGTCCGTAGGTACCCCCGCACAGCGTTCAGGTTCATGGTAGACCTGCCCGGGGAGCTAATTCTTTCTAGTTTCCTTCTAGAAACGCCACAGCGCCGAGACCGATGCCTGGCTCCCGGCAACATAAGAGCCAAAGAGCCGTACCGCCCGGCTGGCCGTCCCAAAATAGCCGGCATCGAGCTGCCAGGCGCCCAGCGTGTAACCCACGCCAGCATTCCAGAATCCGTATCCGGTGCCGAATGGGTCGGCGATCTGATCGTAGCCGACCCCCCCCGAGAGCGAGAACCCGGCCGCCAGCGGCTGGCGCAGCTGCAGGCCGTAGGACAGTGCACTGCGATTTCTCAACACCGAGAAATCCTTATAGCCCAGCGCGTCCGGTGTCCAGGCCACGGTCAGGAATAACCGGTCCTGCCACGCCCATTGAGCCTCCAGTGCGTCGTAGTCGTAGCGATGACCCGCCAGGCGGCCAATGGTGTAGTCGCCGCCGGGATACCCGTAATGGGTGTAGGTGAGGGACGCACTGGAGTCCGGTGATGTCAGGAAGCTGTAACCGGCGTAAAAATTGACCTCGCGGGCCTTGCCGCAGGCCGACTGGCCCAATCCGGCCGATCCCCACACACCCGCAAAGCCCTCCGCCGCGGATTGGCCACCCGAGCTTCGATAGTGCAGATCTGCTTGCGCCGCCGGATCACCGCATGTTTGCGAGATGCCACGAAACATGTAGTCACTGGTCAATGCCACGGAACCGCCGAAATCGTCCAGCGCAATTGCGGCTGATGCCACGCGCGCACCGATCAGGCCAATCACGGGCAGCAGAATTCGGCACAGCACATCCATTACGCCGAATCTAACGCATTTTTCCGCGCCGTTAGAAGAACCCGTGCAACTCAGCGCATTTTTGCGAGCCTATTTGCCCTCTTCTAGAAGAATCCGTGCAACTCGATGAAGTACAGGCGCGTGTGCTGCGTGTCGACTTGCGGAATTCCGTCGTAGTACCGCACCCCGGTGCGCAACTGCACAAACTGGATCGGCGTCAGCTCGTATACGGCGCTCCAGCGCGTCTGACCGTTGTTGCTGACACTGCGATCCGGATCGAGATATTCGGCGGTGATTTTCAGATTATTGCCGGGTGCGATCAGCCAATTGCCTTCCAGCAGCGTCGCGGCACTGCGTCCGAGCCCAAACCCCTCGCTCTTGTCCTCGATGATTTCGGCCTGGCCCAGCCAGCTGATCGGGCCGGTGCGCAGGCCACCGAAGATGCCGTAGGTGCCGCGGCTGCCGCCGAGTTTGTCGTTGTAGTTGGCGGCCACGCCGGCGCGCCAGACCGATTCGACGAAGCTCACCTGGCTGCTGAACTGCTTGCGCGAGTCATCCACGGGACCGCCGGCCGTGCCGTTGGTGACATCCAATTGGGCGTCCCAATGCCCCTTCAGCCAGCCGAACTCCACCCCCTGGTCGGGCGTAGTCATGTTGATGCCACTGGCCTGCAGGATAAAGGCGCTCTGGTCCTGCAGGCGCCAGCCGAAGGGCAGATACATCTGCCCGGCCTTTACATACCAGTCGTGTCCAGCCGACCAGTACAGGACGTATGCCTCACGGTTCAATGCGCCTCCGGGGGCAACCTGTTCATCCACATACACCAGGAGTCGCTCGGGAATCACCTGTGCTTCGCCATAGGCGCGCACCTGCTCGAGCTCAAACTGCGAAATGGTCTTGGAGTGCGGCACTTCGGTGGCCAGCGCCTCGGTGCGCAGGTCGCCGCCGACGCGCAGGAAACTGTTCACATTCCCGGTCCAGGTGTCCGTGCCGGTGTCCAGGTGCGTGGCCGGCATCGCGGTCTGTGCGAAGACATCGCCATAGACCCCACGCAGTCCACCGCCCGTGGGATTCACATGACACTGAGTGCATTTCAACCCGGTCTGTACGGCCAGATACGGTTCGGCGTACGCGCAAGTTGCCGCAAACCACACGCCTGCCAGCAGGCAACGCATCGCCATCGACCTGTGTCGCGTGCTCATCAGGGCATTTCCACGGTGAAGGTGAAGGAATAATCGCCAGGCAGGGACTCACCGCCCACGGCGGTCAATGCCGTGGCATCTCCGCCATGCAGTGTCACCCGATACACACCCGCCCCCAGGGGCGCCAACGGCGTGAGCAGTACCGTCGCCGCATTGCCTTGCGCCTGAGCGAGCAACAATGGGACCGGCACGGGCTCGGTCGTAATGTTCTGCAGGCGCACGGCACCGTTCAGGAATGAGGCATCGGGTTCGTGGCTAAAGCCAATCGCGATGGTCGCCAGCGGCGCGCTCACGACACTGAGGTCGGCGGGCATCGTGGCGGTCACCTCGAGGACCGCGGGCCGCGACTGCTCGCGCGCCACACTCGCCGCGGTACTGGCAGCGGCGACGGCTTGCGGCGCACCATTGGTGATCCACTGCTGGATGAATGCGATGGTGGTCTGGGGCAGATACGGACCGCCGAAGGGCATCTGCACGCCAACGATGCCGCTGCTGCCCTGCAGCTTCTGGATCAGATAACTGGCAGCGGGGTCCCCGGGTTTGACGCGCAGCACGCTGGGCACTTCGGCGCTGGGCACCCCCACCAGCAGTGCATAACTGTGGGCCTGATCCAGCTGCAGACCCTCCGGCGCATCGGCGCCGATATGGCAGCGGGTGCAGATCGGCGTGAATACATTGTCCTGGATGGACTGGAAATCCGCGCTGAGGGGTTCGGGCGCGCTGGAACCTAAGCCGATCGGATTGCCGTTGGCATCCAGCCCCACCCCATTACCGGCGCAGCCGCCCAGCAGCGCTGCAGCGATGCATAGCGTTGCCACCGCCAGCACACATCTTGGTCGGGACCGCTGGATCGCCATGGGTTTCCTCGCGCACAAAGCTGCATTCGTGCGTAAGTAGCCCGCTCCCGCTGCCAGGTTTCGCGCGGGATGATAATTTTAATTTGCTGCTGCCTTGAACCTTGCGGCGCGCCCGAACGCCTAGCCGGGAGGATGCCGCTCCGACCTGTGTTCCTCATGGTCTCGCACCCACTCAGCCAGCTGTGCGGCCGGCATGGCCTTGGCCATCAGCCAGCCCTGCACAAAGGTGCAGCCATACTCGTGCAGCAGCCGCCAGTCCTCCACCGATTCGACGCCTTCCGCGACAGTGTTGAGGCCGAGCCGCTTGGCCATCTCCAGGGCCGAGCGCAGCATGACCTGCACGCTTTCGCGCTCATGCACGCCGTGCACGAAGGAGCGGTCGATCTTCAGTTCCGTAAACGGTATTCGCGCCAGCTGCTGCATGGACGAGAAGCCGGTGCCGTAGTCATCGAGCGATAATCCAAAGCCGCGCAGCCGCAGCCGCGTCAGCACGCCGAGCGCCACGGACAGCTCGCGCAAAAGCGAAGTCTCGGTGATTTCGAGCACCACCTGCTCGGCACGCAGACCAAAGCACTGCTGCAGACTTGCGATCTCCTGCAGCAGACTCGGGCGCTCCAGCAGCAGCGGCGAAAGATTGATGGCGAGCGACAGATCCATGCCCTGCGCGTTCCACATGGCAGTCTGCAGCATGGCCTCGTTCATCACCTGCAGAGTCAGCTTGTGAATCAAGCCATGTTCCTCGGCCATGGGGATGAAATTGTCCGGATGCACCAGGCCCAGGGTGGGATGATTCCAGCGCGCCAAAGCTTCCACGCCATGCACCTCCCCGGTGCTCAGCGCGATCTGCGGCTGGTAGTGCACGACAATCTCGCCCCGGTCCAGGCCTGAACGCAGTTCATCCGGATTCACGGGCAGTGCGCGCGTGGCCTGCTTGCGCCTATCCGCCACACTGTCCCAATTGCGCAGGATGTTGCTCAGGCCATCAAGCCGCAAGGGCTTCTGCAATGCACCCAGCAGGCACAGGCCCATGCCGACGCCCATGTCCTTGACCGAATGCAGCAGCGATTGCTCGCGCGATGAAGCGACGATGATGGGGGATTCCAGGCCGAGCTCACGCAGCCGGGTCAGCAGTTCCGGGCCGTCCATGGTCGGCATTTCCAGATCGATGATCAGCAGATCCGGCGGGGTGGTCAGCGCGCCGAGCAGCGCCAGCGCTTCCTGACCATTGCTGGACTCACGGATATCCGCAATCCCCAGCTCGTGACACAACGCAACGGCGTACGCACGCTGCGCCGCGCTGTCATCGACAATCAGGACCGAGCGGATGGCGGGCAAACTGGGTTGCGACGGCCTCCCTCCAAGCGCTTCTGATTGTTCACTTTGTAGGGCGGATCCGTCCATGACCCAGATTATGTCTTACTCTCAAAATGCAGGATTGGTGCAGAGCTTACCGGTCCGGGGATATAAACCAGCGGTCGCGGTTCACACTCCATGCCCTACTTCGGCAATGGCGCACTGCGGCAATCGCGATCGCAAGCGCGACCGCGGCGTGGGCTCACCTTGCCTGAGGCTGTAGGAGGCGCGAAGCTTGACCGGCACCAAGACATGAAGGGAACGCATACGTATGAAGGACCTGGGCGGCAAGATTGCATTTATCACCGGTGGCAGCAGCGGCATCGGCTTGGGGCTGGTCAAAGTGCTGGCCGCCGAGGGCATGAAAGTCGCGTTTACCTTTCGTCAGGCGCCGCACCGCGATGAGGTTCTCGAGTATTTTCGAGAGCATCCCGGGCAATGTGTACATCCGATCCGACTGGACGTCACCGACCGGGCAGGATTCGCGGTCGCGGCCGATGAGGCTGAGCGGGTACTCGGCGGCCCCGTGCAGCTGCTCATCAATAACGCCGGTGTCGGCGTGCACGGCCTCATGGAGCACGCGACTTACGCCGACTGGGACTGGGTCATGGGAGTCAATGTCGGTGGCGTGATCAATGGACTGACCACCTTCCTGCCACGCATGCTCGCCTCGGGCCTGCCCGGGCACATCGTCAATGTGTCCTCCATCGGCGGCATCGCCGCGCTGGGTTCGGTCGGCCTGTACGCCACTTCGAAGTTCGCGGTGGTCGGTTTGAGCGAGGCGCTGCGTACCGACATGGTCGGTCGCCCCATCGGCGTCTCGGTGTATTGTCCGGGACCTGTGAAATCCAATATTGGTGACAGCGCCCGCAGCCGCCCGCCGGAGCTGGCCGAGTCGGGCTACGCGGCGCCTGCCAAGGAACAGGGTGGCCCCACCCCGGAATTCATGTTGCACGCCATGGATGCCGTTACCGCGGCCGGATATGTACTGGATGGCATTCGGCACAACCGGCTGTTTATCCTCAGTCACCCGGAATTTCGCGATGTGCTCAGCGCGCGCAGCAAGCTGCTGCTTGGCTCCATTCCGGATGAGCCCATCGACGAGGCGCGGGCCGACTCGGCACGGTGGATCCTGTCGAATCCGGTGTACGAGCAGAACGCCTAGGTGCGAAGGAGCCGGTAGCCCGATGACAGCCCTCACCACCTCCGGCACTGCCGACATCGTCTTCTTGGTCGACGTCGACAACACCTTGCTCGACAACGACCGTCTCATCAGTGATTTGATGGAACACATCGCCAGCCAATACGGGACCGCCAACCGTGATCGCTACTCGCAGATCCTCGAAGCAGTCCGCTCACAGCTCGGGTATGTCGACTACCTGGGCGCCCTGCAGCAGTACCGGCTCGAGCACCTGGAAGAGCAGGGTCTGCTGGGCATGTCCAGCTTCCTGATCGACTATCCATTCGCCGAGCGCCTGTACCCGCAGGCGCTGCAGGTGCTGGCGCATCTTCAGACGATGGGCGAGACCGTGATTCTCTCCGACGGCGATGTGGTGTTCCAGCCGCGCAAGATTCAACGCTCCGGCGTCTGGGATGCGGTGGCGGGGCGGGTGCTCATCTACATTCACAAGGAGCAGATGCTGCAGGCCGTCGAGCGGCGCTATCCGGCGCGGCATTACGTGATGATCGATGACAAGCTGCGCATACTGGACGCGCTGCGCAGCCAGTGGCACGACCGGGTCACGACGGTATTTCCGCGTCAGGGACACTATGCGCACGATAGCGCCGCGATCGCCGCCTACGCCCCGGCCGATGTGACCGTCGAGCGCATCGGGCAACTGCTCGACTACGACGCCCGCGATCTGCTCGGCGCTTAGTCCGGGCGCGACTCCTGCCGCGCGGCGGCCAGATCCTCCGCACCCCCGATCAGCACTGGCTGATTCCAGGCAGCCAGGCCGCTGTGCGCCTGCCTGGCGGACGGTGGCTTGAACCGCAGCAGCGGCACCCATCGACCATGCTCCCAGGTCAACGCGCTGCAGCCCGCGGCGTGCAGCAAGGCCAGGCCCGCCGCCGCGTCCCACAATCCCGGCCGCGGCACATGCGCCAATCGCAACAGCCCGCACGCCACCCAGGCGAACTCGACCGCCGCGGTGCCCAGCACGCGGTGGTCCCAGTGGGCGCAGTACCGGGAGGTTCGGCCATGAACGGCGGCCAGTCCACGCCAATTGCCGGGCTTGCGACGCTCGAGGGGGCGCCCGTTGAAGCACAGCGGGCCGCCCATATGAGCGTGATAGACACCCGGCCCGACGGCATGGGTTGATGCGCACCAGATCGCGCCGGCCACCGGCCAGCCCTCGTGCAGCACCCCGATTGAACACGCATACAGGGGCACGCCATTGATGAAATTGCAGGTTCCATCCACCGGATCGATCGCCCAGCCGGTGGCCGCGCCCGGCGGTCCGCTGGTCGGCTGCTCCTCGCCGATGATCCCATGTCCGGGATGCGCCCGTGCCAGCTCGCCGCGAATGAAACGCTCCACGGCTTGATCGACCTGGCTCACCGGGTTGGAGTTGGCGGCCCACTCCGGGCGAGTTTCCTTGAACTGCACGCTGAGCTCGCCGTTGACCGCAGCGGCGATCTGCGTGCCGGCGGCCTGGGCAACCCGCAGTGCCGTCGCCTCGAACGCGGCGGCCTCTCCGAGCGGCACGGGGCACGATGACGGGGGCGTGACTTCCAAACGGATGATCCTGCGGCCAAAGCTCCATGCTACTGCATGTCCCGGGCCGGCCTGTGGCGCTGTGGCTATACTTCGGGTCATGGTCCCGCACCCCTGCCATGCTGCTCAACGCTGATGAATGGCAGGCCCTGCGCCTGAGCCTCGAGGTGGCGCTGTGGAGCCTGGTATGGAATCTGCCCATCGCCATCGCGGTGGCCTGGGTGCTGGTGCGGCGACACTTTCCGGGTCGCGCCCTGCTCGATGCCTTGGTCCATCTGCCACTGGTGCTACCGCCGGTGCTGACCGGCTATCTGCTGCTGGTGCTGTTCGGTGCACGCGGTCCCATTGGCGGCTGGTTGCTGCGCACGTTCGGCGTTCATCTGATCTTCACCACCGCCGGCACCATCCTGGCCGTGGCGGTGATGACATTCCCGCTGATGGTCCGCGCGATCCGCCTCACGCTGGAGGGCATTGATGCGGGGCTGGAGGAGGCGGCGCGGACCCTGGGAGCAGGTCCCCTCGATCGCTTCTTCAGCATCACCCTGCCACTGATGCTGCCAGGCATTCTCGCCGGTGCGGTCACGGCGTTCGCGGCAGGCCTGGGCGAGTTTGGCGCCGTCATCACCTTCGTTTCAAACATTCCCGGCGCCACGCGCACACTACCGCTGGCGCTGTACACCGCGTTGCAGACCCCCAACGGCGATGCCACGGCCGCGCGTTTGGCCATTACCTCGTTTACCCTCGGACTGCTCGCTTTGGTGCTGTCCGAATGGTTGTCACGCACCCTGCGCCGGCAGCTCGGCCGCGGAACCGCCTGAATGCTCGAGATCGACGTCAGCAAGCAGCGCGGCGCATTCAGTGCAAAGGTGCAATTCACCAGCACTACACCGGGAGTCACGGCACTGTTCGGCCGCTCGGGCTGCGGCAAGACCACGACGGTCCACATGATTGCCGGGTTGCTGCGTCCCGACCGTGGCCATATCCGCATCGACGGCACCATTTTATTCGATGACGCGCGGGGCATAGATGTCCCGGCGGAAGAACGTGGCATCGGCTATGTGTTCCAGGACGCGCGCCTGTTCCCGCATCTGGCGGTGCGCGATAACCTGCGCTACGGCGAACGTCGCGCGCGCGCGCGCGCGCACGACCTGCAGTTTGACGCGGTGGTGGCCCTGCTGGGGCTGGCGCCGCTGCTGGGCCGGCGCCCCGCAGGCCTGTCAGGCGGCGAACGACAGCGCGTCGCCATTGGCCGGGCGCTGCTCGCCCAGCCGCGCCTGCTGCTGCTCGATGAACCGCTCGCCAGCATCGATGTGGCGCGGCGCGGGGAGCTGCTGCCGTATCTGGAGAATCTGCGCGACCATTTCCGGCTGCCGATGGTGCTCGTGAGCCACCAGTTTGAAGAGGTGCTGCGCCTGGCGGGCGATGTGGTCGTGCTGGACAACGGTACGGTGGCAGCCCACGGCGATGTCATTTCAATGAGCCAGGCCCCGGCGCTGCGCGCCATCATCGGCACCGAATCCCTCGGCGCCGTGGTGGATGGCATCACGGGTGAGGTCGATGCGGCGTCCGGCCTGACGCAGATCCGCATCGGTGACGGACAGCTGCTCGTGGAGGCGGGCGAACTGCGCGCCGGTCAACGGGTGCGCGTGCAACTGCTGGCGCGCGATCTGATACTGGCCATCGCGCCACCGACCGGGCTGAGCGTGCGCAACAGCCTCGCCGCGGCCATCACCCGGTTGGAACCGGACGGGGAGCGCGCCTGGATGGTATTTACCGATACCGGCGGCGCCACACTCATGGTGCGGATCACCGCCGATGCGCGCGACGCCCTGGGCCTGGTGGTGGGTCAGCGGGTGTGGGTGCTGGTCAAGGCCGTTTCGCTGCGCGGCCACGTCTTTTGGGGTCCGCATCCTCCGCCGCAGCCGTGACCTTTGCGAGCGAGCGCGTCACGGCGCGCCGCGGCGCGACCGGTGCAGGCACCGCCGCCACGCCCGACTGCAATAACCAATCGAGCTTCTGTGCGGCCGCACCGATTGCGGCAGCCTCGATTTCCCGAAACGTGGCGATCACGTGCCGACCAAACGGCGTGACGCGCGCCCCGCCTCCGCCCGCACCGCCGACACTGGCCGTGGTGACCGGCTGACCCATGGTGCGATTCAGGTCTTCCAACAGCAGCCACGCGCGCCGGTAGCTCATCTTCATGATCCGCGCGGCTTTGGACAACGAGCCGCTGCGCTCAATCTGCTCCAGCAGGGCGATCTTTCCGGGCCCGATGGAACAGCCCGACCCGATATCAATGCGCAGACGGACACCGACAGTCGCGGAATTACTCATGGCCCATTCTATCCAGGAATGATCCAACCGCCTGACTCACTGCTTGCACGGCCCGCGGGGCTGACCTATCGTTGTATATTCAAAGATATAACCGGCAAGGGGTCGCCACCATCATGAATCACCACACGACGCGTCGCGCCCTCCTGGCAACGGTGCTGGCGCTGGCCCTGCCGGGCGCCGTGCCGGCCAATACCCGGGCTCAGGCGCCAACCGGGGACACGCAGCCGAATCTGGTGGTGCTGGGCGCCTCCTCCCTCACCGACGCACTCAACGAGATTGGCCCCGCCTTCACGGCCAAGACACATCAGGGCGTCACGCTGTCTTACGCCGCAAGTTCGGCGTTGGCCCGGCAGCTCGAGGCCGGTGCGTCGGCCGATGTTTTCGTGTCGGCCGACACCGAGTGGATGGACTACCTGCAGGCCCGCAATCTCATCGATGCCAGCACCCGCCGCAATGTGGTTGGCAATCGCCTGGTGCTCATCAGTCCCGCGGACAGCACCGTCACCATCAAGATCACGCCCCACTTCGGCCTGGCCAATCTGCTGGGCGATGGACGCCTGGCCACCGGCAATCCCGACTCCGTGCCGGTGGGCAAATACGCCCGCAGCGCGCTGACCAAGCTGGGCGTATGGAGCCAGGTACAGGACAAAATTGCGGCCGCGGACAATGTCCGTGGGGCGCTGGCGCTGGTCGCCCGGGGCGAGGCGCCGCTGGGTATCGTGTACCGCACCGATGCGCTCATCGAAAAGAAGGTGAGGATCGTGGCCGAGTTCCCGGCCAGCTCCCATGACCCCATCGTCTACCCCGCCGCAGCGACCGCTCCGGACCACCCCGGTGCCGCAGACTTCGTCAAATTCCTCTCCTCGCCGGCCGCCCGTGCGATCTTCGCCAAATATGGCTTCGATCCCGCCCCAAAATAGTGCAGATGCCTGACGGAAAATCATCCCCAGGCTCGCGTTGAGGCTCGTCGTTGGCCCGTTGATCCGCTACAATTGCGGCCCCTTCGGGCAGCCCCCCTGGGCGGCTGACCGCGCAACGGCCCTATAGGATCAGCGGGACGGTTAGGAGATTCCGGCAATGGCAATTCAGCACGCAAGAGTTTGTGGAGCATGTGAACGCGAGTGTCCCTCGTGGGCCAATCGCTGTCCGGCATGTGGCAGCACCGCCATTTCGTACCAGATGATCGTCGCACCACCCAGCGGCACCTCCATCACCAAGGTCGCGAACAACACCCCGCGAGTGCGCCGCAGCCGCGTCGTCGGCGCAGCATCCGCGGAGCCGACCAAGACCCTCAAAGCGCCCACCGCGGGGTGCTTCGGGTAGTTGGCGCCGCACACGCGACTTCCTTAAGCAGGCCCCGCCGGAACGACGGGGCCTTTTCATTTCGGGTGCCCATCGGCCGGCGGTAGGCACTCAAAATCGGAGATCCTCCATGCCGCCCTCAGCTTCGAATCGCCCTGATCCGGTCCCCGGCCGACATGCGCCCTCGCCCCCGGCGTTTGTCGTTGCCGTCGTCGGCGCAACTGGAGCGGTCGGCGTCGAAATGGCGCGCTGCCTGGAGCAGCGTAATTTCCCCGTGTCCGAACTGCGGCTGCTGGCCTCGGCCCGCTCGGCCGGCAAGACCCAGCGCTTCCGGGGCCAGACCGTCACGATCCAGGAGCTGACCGAGTCGAGCTTCGCGGGGGTGGATATCGCGCTGTTCTCGGCCGGTGGCGGCATCTCCAAGCGCTTTGCGCCGATCGCCGCGCGCGCCGGCGCCATCGTCATCGACAACTCCTCGGCCTTTCGCATGCATGAGGATGTGCCATTGGTCGTACCGGAAATCAACGCGGCCCAGATCGCCCGCCACAAGGGCATCATCGCGAACCCGAATTGCGCCGCCATCATTTCCATTCTGCCGTTGTGGCCGATTCATCAGAAGAATCCCATCCAGCGCCTGCAGCTGGCGACCTACCAGGCAGCCTCCGGGGCCGGCGCCGCGGCCATGGAAGAGTTGCGGGAGGCCACACGGGCACATCTGGAGGGCCGCGAGTACCGCCACACCGTGCTGCCGCATCCCTATGCCTTCAACGTATTCAGTCACAACACCCGCGTTGATCCGGTCACCGGCTATAACGAGGAGGAGACCAAGGTCATGCAGGAGGCGCGCAAGATTTTCGGCGAGCCGCAGCTGCGCGTGAGCGCCACCTGCGTGCGCGTACCCGTGCTGCGTGCGCACTGCGTCGCGCTGACCCTCGAGTGCCGCGATCCCATTACGCCACGGCAGGTGCGCGCGCTGCTCGTGGGTGCCCCCGGCGTTCGCATCGTCGATGACGTCGCGAACAACTACTTCCCCATGCCCAAGGATGCCTCGGGTCAGGGTGATGTGCTGGTAGGCCGCATCCGCCAGGACGTGAGTGATCCGTCAGGACGCTCGATCGCGCTGTTCTGCGCGGGCGATCAGCTGCTCAAGGGCGCGGCGCTGAATGCCGTGCAGATTGCCGAGCAGTGGGTGCCGATGCGCGCCGCCGGCTAAACGGCGGCGGCCCCGCCCTCTTCCTCGCCAATGACAAGTTGCGCGGGGGTGGGGTAGGTATACGGCGGGATACGCAGGTTGACCGATGCCGGTGAACCGTCGAACACCCGTCCGGCCAGATCGAAGCGGGAGCCGTGGCAAGGACACAGCCAGCCGCCCGGCCAGCTCGCGCCCAGCTGCGCATCGCCCGCATCGAAGCGCTGCTTGGGCAGGCAGCCAAGATGCGTGCAGATACCGATCAGCACCAGGTACTCGCCGTTGCGGGAGCGCAGTGGATTCTTGCAATACGCCGGCTGGTCCGAATCGGCCGACGCGGCGTCCTTGAGCCGATCATCGTGGTTGCCCAGCAGCCCAAGCATCGCCGGCGTGCGGTGCACGACATAGATGGGTTGGCGGCGCCAGATCGTGATGATCATCTGCCCGGCCTCGAGCTTGCTCACGTCCACCGTCGCGGGCCCGCCCAGCGCGCGGGCGCGCTCGGAGGGCAACCATGATTCGATGAATGGCGTCGCCGTAAATGCGACGCCCACGACCCCCATGCCGATGGTGGCCCGCAACAGGAACTTGCGTCGGCTATCGTCAACTTCCCCATCCGCGGGGCTTACATCTGCAAAACCGTGCGCCGTCAAATCCGCCATGACCTTTAATCTCGATGCTACTAGCAGCAGCGGTTAATAGTACCCCACTTGCGCCGCTGCTCGTCAACGTAAAATGCCTTCCGTGACAGCAGTGGTACTTCCGGATGGGTCAGCAGATGGTGCGTCCGGTAACGGTCATAGGCATCATCGCCGGACAGCGCCCGCAGTGCGCGCCAGCAGGCACGCCAGGCGGTCACGACACCTGCCGCTGCGGCCGTCATGACCCGCTGCCGCCCATCGCCGGCATGCGCGTCACGCGCGGGGCCTCGGAGCTGGCCAGGGTCGGCAGCCCGCGTGCCGCGCGGAACGCCACGCGCAGCATGTCGGCGATCACGAGCCACACGATCACGGTGAACAGTACTGTGAGCCAGCCATCGAGCTGTTGATTGAAGATGAGCTTCGGGGCGACGGCGGCGCGCGCCGCCGGGAGCGCACCGCTGGCCAGCTTCGCGGCCAGATCCGCGGCCCCGGAAAAGAAGCCGAGCGATGGATCCGGACTCATGATCTTCTGCCACGCCGCGACTGTGGTCACGATCGCCAGCCAGGCGAGCGGGCCGCCCGTGACCCATGAGTACCGCAGCTTGCCGCTCTTGATGAGAATCCCGGTCGCGACGCTCAATGCGATGGCCGCGAGCATCTGGTTCGCGATGCCGAACAGCGGCCACAGGATGTTGATACCGCCGTTCGGGTCGATGACACCGACGTAGAGGAAGTAGCCCCAGCCGGCCACGATCAGTGCGCTCGTCAGGAGCACCGACGGGTACCAGGAGGTGCGGCCCAGCGGCTTGTAGAAATGCCCGAGGAAGTCCTGCAGCATGAAGCGGCCGACCCGTGTGCCCGCATCGATGGTCGTGAGGATGAAGACCGCCTCGAACATGAGTGCGAAGTGATACCACGCCGCGAGCAGGCGGTTGCCGAAGGTTGAGCTGAATATGCTCGCCATACCCACCGCCAGCGAGGGTGCGCCGCCGGTCCGGGCGAAGAGCGTGCGTTCTCCCATGCGGTGCGCGAGCTGCTGCATCTGCTCGGCGGTCACCGGGAAGCCCCAGCCCGAAATGGTCGCAACGGCGGTGTGCGGATCCGCCCCGACTACGCCAGCGCCGGTGTTGATCGCAAAGTACACCCCCGGGTCGAGCAGGGTCGCCGCGATGACGGCCATGATCGCGACGAAGGACTCAAGTGCCATGCTGCCGTAGCCGACCAGGCGCACGTCGGCCTCGCTGCCGATGAGCTTCGGGGTCGTACCGCTGGAGATGAGAGCATGAAAGCCCGACACCGCCCCGCAGGCGATGGTGATGAAGACGAACGGAAAGACCTTGCCGGCGAAGATCGGCCCGTTCCCGGCGGTGAAGCGGGTGAGCGCCGGCATCTTCAGCTCCGGATGAATGACGAGGATCGAGATGGCGAGCAGCGCAATCACGCCGAGCTTCAGGAAGGTCGACAGATAGCCTCGTGGCGCCAGCAGCAGCCACACGGGAATGATGGCCGCCAGCCAGCCGTACCCGATCACGAATGCGGCCAGCTGGGGGCCGGAGTAATCGAACAGCCCGCGCAAGCCCGCGCTCTGATCGATCCAGCCGCCGCCCGCCACGCCCAGCAGCAGCAAAATCATGCCGATGATGGACGCCTCAAGCACGCGGCCCGGCCGCACGCTGCGCACATACACCCCGATGGCGAGCGCGATCGGTATGGTGGCGAATACCGAGAAGGTCGCCCAGGGGCTGCCCTTCATCGCATTCACGACCACGAGCGCCAGCACAGCGATCAGGATGATCATGATCATGAGCGTGCCAGCGAGCGCGGCGAAGCCACCGAAGGGTCCGAGCTCATCGCGCGCCATCTGTCCAAGGCTGCGACCATCGCGGCGGGTCGACATGAACAGGATGGTCATATCCTGGACGCACCCGCCGAGCACCGAACCGAACAGGATCCACAGCGTTCCCGGCAGATACCCGAACTGCGCGGCCAGGGTCGGTCCGACCAGCGGGCCAGGACCTGCGATGGCCGCGAAGTGATGACCGAAGACGATCCAGCGATGCGTCGGCACGAAATCGCGGCCGTCATTGAGGCGCTCAGCCGGCGTCGCCCGCGTGGCATCGACCGTCAGCACCCGGGCGGTTATCCAGGCAGCGTAGAAGCGGTAGCCGATGACATAAATGCATACGCCGGCGGTGACCAGCCACAGCGCATTGATGGGTTCGTTACGGTGCAGCGCGATGCCACCGATGGCAATGGCCCCGATGATCGCCAGAACGATGCCGACTATGCTTTTGAGCATGAGGTCCCCCCCGAGACAATTCTCGGGGGGGATTATGGGGCTTCAGGTCTCAGTAGCGGTAGTGATCCGCCTTATAGGGACCCTTGACGGAAACGCCGATATAGCTGGCCTGCTCGGCCGTGAGCTCGGTCAGCTGGGCGTTGAGCGTGGTCAGCTGCAGGCGGGCCACCTTCTCGTCCAGATGTTTCGGCAGGGTGTAGACCCCCACCGGATACTTGCCCGCGTTGGCGTACAGCTCGATCTGCGCAATCGTCTGGTTGGCGAAGGAGGAACTCATCACGTAGGACGGGTGGCCGGTGCCACAGCCCAGGTTCACCAGCCGACCCTTGGCCAGCAGGATGATGCGCTTGCCGTCCGGGTAGATCACGTGGTCCACCTGGGGCTTGATCTCCTCCCACTTCAGCTTCTCCAGCGCCGCGACATCGATCTCATTGTCGAAGTGGCCGATGTTGCACACGATGGCATTGTTCTTCATGCGCTCCATGTGGGCACCGGTGATCACATGCAAGTTGCCGGTGCAGGTCACGAAGATGTCCGCCTTGTCGCAGGCGTAGTCCATGGTCACCACGCGATAGCCTTCCATTGCCGCCTGCAGCGCGCAGATCGGGTCGATCTCGGTCACCCAGACCTGGGCCGACAGCGCCCGCAGCGCCTGGGCCGAGCCCTTGCCCACATCCCCGTAACCGGCCACCACGGCGATCTTGCCGGCCACCATCACATCGGTGGCGCGCTTGATGCCATCCACCAACGATTCGCGGCAACCGTAGAGATTGTCGAACTTGCTCTTGGTCACCGAGTCGTTGACGTTGATGGCCGGGAACATCAGGCGCTGCTCCTTGTGCATCTGGTACAGCCGGTGCACGCCGGTCGTGGTCTCCTCGGTGACGCCGCGGATTTCCTTCGACATCCTCGAGTACCAGCCCGGCGCGGCCGCGAGCTTCTTCTTGATGGCCGCGAACAGGAAGGTTTCCTCCTCACTGCCGGGCTTCGCGATCAGGGAGGCATCCTTTTCGGCCCGCACGCCCAGGTGCATGAGCAGCGTCGCATCACCGCCGTCATCCAGGATCATGTTCGGACCCTTGCCATCCGCAAATTCGAAAATGCGGTGCGTGTAGTCCCAATATTCCTCCAGCGTCTCGCCCTTGGTGGCGAACACCGGCGTACCGGAGGCGGCAATGGCCGCTGCCGCATGGTCCTGGGTCGAGAAGATATTGCACGAGGCCCAGCGCACGTCAGCGCCCAGCGCCTTGAGGGTCTCGATCAGCACCGCCGTCTGGATGGTCATGTGCAGCGAGCCGGTGATGCGCGCGCCCTCCAGCGGCTGCGTGGCGGCGTATTCCTTGCGGATGGCCATCAGCGCGGGCATCTCAACTTCCGCGATCGCGATTTCCCGCCGGCCCCAACCGGCGAGATTCAGGTCGGCAACTTTGAAATCGGCAAAGCCCGAAGCGGGCTTGAGTGTGGCGTTCATGTTCAGTGCTCCAATGAAGAACGAGCGCCGTGTACATCACATGGCGTCTTAGCCTCCTGAGCCTGGCAGGCGCGGCCGTAAGCCTTCACTGGCTTGCAGATGCCTGTCGCAGCGCTCCTCAGGCGCCAGACGCTGCCGCGCGAGACGCGCGGCAGAATTCTCACAACGGGCCGCGGCCGGCCCGGCAGCTAGGCCGCGCGGGCCTTGCCCTTCAGTTCAGCAGCCAGGATCTGCGCCTTGTCGGTGCGTTCCCAGGTGAACTCCTTCTCCGTGCGACCGAAGTGGCCGTAGGCCGCGGTCATCTGGTAGATGGGGCGAACCAGGTCGAGCATTTCACGCAGCCCGTAGGGGGTGAGATCGAAATGCTTGCGCACCAGCTGCGTCAGCCGCTCGCGCGTCACCTTTCCGGTCCCGAATGTCTCGATCATGATGGAAGTCGGTTCCGCCACGCCGATGGCGTAGGAGACCTGCACTTCGCAGCGATCGGCAAGACCCGCGGCAACGATGTTCTTGGCCACGTAGCGTGCCGCATACGCCGCCGAGCGATCCACCTTGGAGGGATCCTTGCCCGAGAAAGCGCCGCCACCATGACGGGCGAAGCCGCCGTAGGTGTCGACGATGATCTTGCGGCCAGTCAGTCCGCAGTCGCCCACGGGGCCGCCGACCACGAAGCGCCCGGTGGGGTTGATATGGTACTTGGTGCGCTGGTCGATCCACTCCTTCGGCAGCACCGGGATCAGGATTTCCTCCATCACCGCCTCGCGCAGCGCGCGCGTGGAAATGTCATCGCTGTGCTGGGTCGACAGCACCACGGCCTCGATGCCGACGGGCTTGTCATCCTCGTAGCGCAGCGTGACCTGGCTCTTCGCGTCCGGGCGCAGCCACGGCAGCTTGCCCTTCTTGCGCACCTCGGCCTGACGCTTCACCAGGCGGTGCGCCAGGGTGATCGCGGCCGGCATGAGCACATCCGTCTCGTTGGTCGCATAGCCGAACATCAGGCCCTGGTCCCCCGCGCCTTGTTTGCGCGCATCCTTGCGGTCCACGCCCTGGGCAATATCCGGGGACTGCTTGCCGATGACATTGAGCACCCCACAGCTGGCGCCGTCGAAGCCCATGTCGGAGGAGTTGTAGCCGATGTCCAGCACGGTCTTGCGGACCAGTGCCTCCACGTCGATCCACGCCGAAGTCGTGACTTCGCCCGCCACAATCACCACCCCGGTCTTGATCAGGGTTTCGCAGGCCACACGGCCGCGCTTGTCCTCAGCCAGAATGGCATCCAATACCGCATCGCTGATCTGATCGGCAACCTTGTCCGGATGGCCTTCAGACACCGATTCCGAGGTGAACACGTAATTATTGGCCATGACTGGGCTTGAAGTCCTGTTTAGGGGTTTAGGGATAAAGACACATGATACAACATCAGGGCAAGTCACTGCCGAAGGCAGTCCGGTAGTTCGCGGCGAATTCGGCCAGGGTGAAGCGGTGGTTCTGGGTACCGCGCGTCGCGACTTTCAATGCCCCCAGGAGCGAGGCGATGCGTCCCGTGGCCGCCCAGTCCAGGCCACGCATCAGGCCATGGATGAGCCCGGCGCGATAGGCATCCCCGCAACCGGTCGGATCCACGACCGCCTGCGGCTTCGCGGCCGGAATGACGATCTCCCCTTGCGCCGTATAGATCGTCGAGCCTTCGGCGCCGCGCGTTACGATCAACGCCTTCACATGTTTGACAATATCAGGAGGCGCCCAGCCGGTGCGTTGCTGCACCATCTGCCACTCATAGTCATTGACCGTCAGCCACGTCGCCTGGGCGATCAGGGCGCGCAGGTCATCGCCATTGAACATCGGCAGACCCTGGCCCGGGTCAAAGATGAACGGAATTCCGGCAGCCGCGAAGCCGGCGCAGTGCTGCACCATGCCGTCGCGACCATCAGGCGACACGATGCCCAACGTAATCCCGGCGGCCGCCGGAATGGTATTCAGGTGCGACAGCTGCATCGCGCCGGGATGGAACGCCGTGATCTGGTTGTCGTCCGTATCCGTGGTGATGAAGGCCTGCGCGGTATGCTCGCTGTCCACCACCCGCACATAGTCCTGCGGCACATGGGTATCACGCATCCACTGTGCATACGGGGCGAAATCACGCCCGACGGTGGCCATGGGATATCCCGTATCCCCGAGCAGCCGCAGGTTGTAGGCGATGTTGCCCGCGCAACCGCCGAACTCGCGCCGCAGCTGTGGCACCAGAAAGGACACATTCAGCATGTGGATCTTGTCCGGCAGGATGTGATCCTTGAACCGGCCCGCGAAGACCATGATGCTGTCATAGGCGATTGAACCGCAGATCAACGCCTTTCCGGATGCACTCATTTGGAGGCCCCTCTTCTTTGTAAAACTATGGGATCAGGCGCTGGCCGTGGGCATATACCACATGCTGTTCGCGCCGCGCGAAGGCCACCAGCGTCATGCCACAGCGCTCGGCATGGCGGATGGCGAACGAAGTCGGCGCCGACAAGGCGGCCATGAAGGTCACGCCCATGGTTGCCGCTTTCTGCACCATTTCATAGCTCGCGCGGCTGGTCACGAGCATGAAGCCGGCCTGCAGGTCGGCGCCGGCCTGCACCAGCGCACCCAGTGTCTTGTCGAGGGCATTGTGGCGCCCGACATCCTCGCGCAGGCATTCGATTCCGCGCCCCGGGACGACCCAGGCGGCCGCGTGCACGCTGCCCGTCTTGGCATTGAGTATCTGGAACTCAGGCAGCGCCGCAATGGCCTCGTGCAACTGGAGGACATCGACCTTCGGGCCAGCGCCCACGACCGATTGGGTGCGCACGGTCTGCTCCAGAGTCTCGGAGCCACACAGCCCGCAGCCGGTGCGGCCCGTGAGATTGCGGCGGCGGCGCAGCAGCTCCGGAAACCTCTCCCAGGCTATGGCGATGCGCACTTCGGCAGCCTCCGGGAGCCTGCGCACCTCAACGCCGCGAATTTCATCCGGCTCATCGACCAGCTCCTCACTCAGCGAAAAGCCGCGCGCGAGGTCCGCCAGATCGTGTGGCGTGGCAAGCATCACGACGTGCGGCTCGCCGTTGTACAGCAAAGCGACGGGGACTTCCTCGGCGACCCGGTCCTGCGTGTGGACCGAACTGCCGCGCACCCAGCGATCCACCGTGACTTCGACCCCTGCGCTCGCAGCCGCCTCTGCCTCGCCCACGGCCTCCATGACCTTAAGCGTGGCCGATCGCCCGCAAGGCGCGGGGTCGCAAATTTTTAGGGTGGATATCGTACATGCCACTGCTGCCTGATAGCCGCGGATTGTCGCACACACCTTCGGGCGCCGGAGCGGACCTCAGATAACATAATTGTGCAGTGCGCCCGCGGCGGTGCGGCAGGGTAAGGCGGCTCTTAAATCCGGGCAATCATTTTCGCGGATTGGCACTATTCGCCCCCAATATGGCCGCCCGGGCAAGGACTGGTCGAACCAATGCAGCTGAACCGCTTTGACCTGAATCTGTTGATTGCGCTCGACGCACTGCTGCACGAGAAAAACGTCACGCGTGCCGCCGAAAGGGTCTTTCTGTCCCAACCGGCCATGAGCGCCTCGCTGCAGAAACTGCGGGACTTCTTCCAGGACCAACTGCTGGTACGCGTCGGCCGGGACATGGATCTGACACCCCGGGCCCGGTCCCTGGTGCAACCGGTGCGCGAGGCGTTGCTGAAAGTCCAAGCCACGCTGGGCACTCAGCCGACCTTTGACCCGGCGACAGCGCGGCGCACCTTCACGGTCATCGCCACCGACGAGGCCGTCCCGGAACTGGTCCCGCGGGTGCTGGGCCGTCTTGCCCGCGAGGCGCCGCAGATCCAGTGCCATGTCGAGCAGGTCTCCCAGACCAGTCTCACGCGCCTGGCCTACGGGGATGCGGACCTGTGCCTTTCCTTGGATATCACCCGGCTGTATGGCCTCGGCGAGTTTCCCGAGACCCTCAAGTCGATCCCGCTGCGACCGGTGCGCTGGGTATGCGTGATGTCGCAGCAGATGGCCTTCCCCGGCGACACCATGACCCTTGCCGACTATCAATCCTTGCCGCATATATTCGCGCGCCCGAACGGACACACCGCGCCGGTGGAAGAGCTGGTCCGACGCCTGATCGGAATGGACCTGAACGTGCGTGCGACCACCCAGAGTCTGCTCGAGATGCTGTTCATGCTGCCCGGTTCACCCTTTGCGGCCACGGTGCCCGAACGGGTGGCCAGGCTGGTGCTGCCGCTGGTGCCGCTGAAGATCTTCGCCCTGCCGTTCCAGGCTCTGGACGGTCATGAAATCCTGCTGTGGCACGCCCGCAATGACCTGGATCCTGGCCATACCTGGCTGCGGTCGCTGTTCATCGACGTCGCGCGCGACCTGCAGGCTTAGATCAATCGGCACCCCACACTTCGCGGGCCGTCTCAATGACCAGGCGGCACTTGGCTGCCTGCTGCTCCACGGCGACATCATTGCCGTGGACCGTGCTCGAGAAGCCGCATTGTGGTGACAGGCACATCTGCTCCAGTGGCATGTAGCGGGCCGCCTCGTCGATGCGCCGCTTGATATCGTCCTTGGACTCCAGTTCCCCGAGCTTGGTGGTCACCAGGCCCATCACCACCAGCTTGCCCGGCGGCAGATGGCGCAGCGGCGCGTAGTCACCGGAGCGCGCATCGTCGTACTCCAGCAGGTAGGCATCGACGTCAAATTCGTTGAACAGAGTTTCGGCGACGGGCTCATAGCCGCCCTCCGCAGCCCAGTGGCTGCGGAAATTACCGCGACACAGGTGAATGCCGATGGTCATGTTGTCCGGCCGGTCGCGCACGGATTCATTGACCAGCTGCGCGTACCGGTGCGGCAACTTATCCGGATCATCACCGCGGGCGCGCGCCGCCTCGCGCTGCTTGCCGTCGCACAGATAGGCAAGATTGGTGTCGTCCAGCTGTACATAGGTGCAACCCGCGGCCGCCAGAGTGGCGATTTCCGCACGATAGGCGGCAGCGACATCGGCAAAGAACTCTTCAACATCCGGGTACACTGCGCGTACCGCGGTGCTGCCGCCGCGAAAGTGCAGCATGGTCGGTGAGGGAATGGGCACCTTGGCGACGCAGTGTGTCGTGGACTTGAGGAACTGAAAGTCCTTCAGCTGAATGTCCTTCGGATGGCTGATGCGACCTTCAATACGCAGGGTTGGCGGCGCATAGTCCAGCTCACCATCGGCCTTGTGGAATTTGATCGGCAGACCGCTGCCCTCGACGACGCCGCCCAGCTGCGTCAGGAAATCGACATGGAAGTAGGCACGCCGGAACTCCCCATCGGTAATGACCTTGAACCCAATGTCCTCCTGAAATTTGACAACTTCGCGGATCGCGGCATCCTCGGTGGCACGCAGCTCCGCGGCGCTGATGTCCCCGCTTCGATAGAACCGGTTGCGGGCATCGAGCAATGCCTTGGGACGCAGGAAGCTGCCGACATGATCGGCACGGAAGGTCTGTACTTGGTGGCGGGGTTTCGCCACGGACTTTGCATCAGCATTCATTGGCTGGCAGGACTCCGATAAATCAGACTAAGGTCACGACAGTACGACATGATATCGAGTCTGCCGCAACGCCGGCCTCGGCGCAGATCACGGAAATCGCGCGGGATTCGGCTGACAGGTGACGGGATCCCATCCAACATGATGTTCATACAACTTAATTCACGAGTGACGGCATGACGGCCCCGTACGAAGCCCCGCTGGTGCTGATCACGGCCGCGCTCGAGCAGGCGGCACGCCACTGCGGCTTCCGCCCTACGGCATTGCAGGAAGAAATGCTCGGTGAAACCGCGGCGGCCATCCTTGCGGGCGCCGCGCGCATGGCACGAGAGGTTCTGTCGCCCTTGAATCGCCCGGGTGATGCGCACGGCGCACATCTCTCGGCCGCCGGTGTCATCACCGCCGCAGGCTTCCCCGCCGCCTGGCAGAAGTTCTGCGCGGACGGGTGGCCCGCACTGGCGGCGCCGGAGGCCTGGGACGGACAGGCATTGCCCATGCTGATCGGGGCCGCGACCACTGAAATCTGGGGCGGCGCAAACCTCGCCTTTGCGATGCTGCCGGAAACCTCGGTGGGCGCAGTTGAAGTGCTGGCAGCCCACGCGGATGAGGCGCTGCGCAGCCGCTACATCCCACCGCTGGTGAGTGGTGAATGGACCGCCGCGATGAGCCTGACGGAACCTCAGGCCGGCTCGGATCTGTCGACCGTGCGCACGCTGGCCCGGCCTGCGGGGGACTCGTGGCTGCTGTTCGGGCGCAAGATCTACATCTCCTGGGGCGAGCACGATATGGCGGACAACATCGTCCACCTCGTGCTGGCGCGTACCCCGGACGCGCCGCCCGGCGTCAAAGGACTGTCGCTGTTCCTGGTGCCGCGCCGCCTGCAGGAACACGGCACTTGGCGCGCCAATGACATGAGCGCGGTATCACTGGAACACAAGATGGGGATCCGGGCGAGTCCGACCTGCGCCATGGTGCTGGGGGAGAATACGGGCGCGCGTGGATGGCTGGTCGGCGAACTGCACAATGGCCTCGGGTGCATGTTCACGCTGATGAATCACATGCGCATCGGCGTCGGCCTGCACTCCACGGGTGTCGCCGAGCGCGCGCGACAGCTGGCCTTGGGTTATGCCGCTGAACGGCGTCAGGGGCGGGATGCGCACGGCGCGCAGCGTCCCATCATCGAGCACGCCGATGTGCGCCGCATGTTGCTGACCATGAATGTATTGACCCACGCAGCGCGCTGCCTCGCCTACTGCGCCGCCGCCGCGCTCGATCTCGTCCACGCGGCCGAAACGCAAGCCCCGGTGCGCGAGCAGGCGCAGCGGCGCCTGGGGCTGCTCACGCCCCTGGTCAAGGCATGGGCTTCGGATGTTGCCGTCGAGGTCTCTTCGCTGGGCGTTCAGGTGCACGGGGGCACCGGCTACGTCGATGACTGCGAAGCGTCGCAGATCTATCGCGACGCGCGCATCGGACCGGTATTCGAGGGCACGAATTTCATCCAGGCCCAGGACCTGCTGGGCCGCAAGGTCCTGCGCGACCAGGCCTTGGGCTTCGCAGAACTGCTGACGCAGATCGAACTGGCGGCGCATGGGCTGGATGGCAGCTCCCCGCTGCGCGTGGGTTTGTTGAGTGAATGCACCAGCCTGCGCGGCTGCGTGCACACCCTGCTTGGTGCGGGCAGCGCGCAATCGGGTCTGGTCGCCAGTATCGCCTATCCTTTCCTGCAATGGCTGGGGGTAGTAGCCGGCGGCTGGCAGTGGGCGCTCGCCGCACACACGGCCATGCTTCGCGAACCCGGCAGTGCCGCCACGCGCTCGATGCTAGATCATGCGGAATTCTATGCCGCCCATATTCTGCCGCGCGCCCGCAGCTTCGAGGCCGTGGTCCGCGGCGGCAGCGACATCATCGGTCGCGCGCAGCTGTAATAAAAACGGGGTGGGAATTGCTTCCCACCCCGTCGGTACTCACTGCAGTCTTGAGTCTTACTTCTTCTGGGTACGCCAGCCCGAAGCGTAGTGCTTGCGGGCTTCCTCGCCGTAGGGCACTGCCGCGACTTGCACCCGCACTTCGGTCTGCTCGTGACGCTCCACGGTGGGCTTGGCGGTGCCGCCATCGGTCTCGCCCCACAGCAGCGTGAGCTCCTCGCCGACCTGCACGTCCGGGTTGACGACACCGAGCGACAGCGCGGTGCGCTCGTTGTAACTGTAGCCGCCGAACATCGAATATCCGACGACCTTGCCGCCCTTCTTCACCGCGTCGAAGGAGGATGAGCCGTAATTGGCGATCGGCCACTCGAAGTACTTGTTCGACAGCTTGCCGGGATGGAAGAACGAGGCAAAGATCTTCGCCATGTCCTCGCCGTTCCAGGCGAAGGTCACCTTGTTTCGATGCGGCAGCTTGGACAGCTTCTCCAGCGCCTCGCGACCCGCGAAGTCATGGTCGAACTTCACGAACGGACCGTATCCCAGGTCGTACGGAGTCGTGTAGTAGTCCTCGATCTTGTCCGATACGAAGCTGCCGGCAATCGAACCGGTGGCCTCGTAGCTGTTGGCCGGCAGCCACTCGCGGTACTTCTTCATGCTCTCGCCGCTGTACACGGCGGGCAGCGGGGACGGGATCCAGCCGGACTCCAGGGTATTGGAGGCGTAGGCGCGCGAACCGACGGCCGTCAGGCCGAATTCGCGGCCCACTTCCATGACAGTGTTGAAAACCTTTTCGTAATCGGCGTACGGGCCCCAGATCTCAAGTCCCGGCGCGCCGGCCATACCATGGCGCAGGGCCTTGACCTTCTGGCCGCCCAGATTGATGTGGCTCCAGTTGAAGAATTTGATTTCCTGGATCGGGCCGCCGTTGAGCTTCTCGATCACTTTCCAGGCATTCGGGCCCTGGATCTGGAAACGGTAGTGGCGGCGGGTAACGGCCTTGCCGCGCGGCGCCGAAGGTGAGCGGTCGTCACGGATGGTGTCGACCTTGAAGCTGCCGGTCTCGGCCTGGAACTGCAGCCAGTTCACCGTGGGAGCGCGGCCGACGAATACCAGTTCATCCTTGTCTTCATAGAACAGGATGCCGTCGCCGATGACATAGCCGTCATAGCTGATCGGAACCATCTGCTTGGCCTTGCCAATGGCAAAGTTGTTGAAGCTGTTGATGGTGCAATAGGACATCAACTTCAAAGCGTCGGGGCCCTTGACCGTGAACTCCGCCATGTGGTGCGACTGATCGAACAGCACCGCGCTTTCGCGCCAGGCACGCTGCTCGTCGCGCCAGTTGGTGTATTCACTCGGCACCACCGGGTACACGTAGGCACCGATCTTCGAGTTGCGCAACATCTGGACCGGATTGCCGGCCGCTTTCAACACACTTTCCAGGTTCTGCTGGCTCATTGCCCCACCTCTTGAAAAATCATCTGGCCTTAAAGATAACCGACCCATACGACCGCTTTAAGGCAGATCGGGATCAGGAAAGGATCTGGACTGTCGTTGTGATCGCGATGTTATTCGAAATTTCTCAACCGACGTCCCCCCCGTCGCGGCTGGCATTGTCCACCTGCCGGCGCGATGTCGCAACGCGATTTCGGCAAATACTGGTTATCCGCCGGGCAAATGACTCAGCCGCGCAGCCCCAGCAGCCGGATGGCATTTTCCTTCAGAATCATGGGCCGCACCTCCGGTTTCATGGCCAGTTTTTCAAAATCGGCCATCCAGCGGTCAGGCGTGATGGCCGGATAATCCGAACCGAAAAGCACCCGGTCCTTGAGCAGCGAGTTGGCATATTGCACGAGGTTTGCCGGGAAGTACTTCGGCGACCAGCCCGACAGGTCGATCCAGGTGTTCGGCTTGTGCGTTGCAATGGCCAGCGCCTCGTCCTGCCAGGGGAATGAGGGATGCGCCATCACGATGGTGAGCGTGGGGATGTCCGCGGCGACATCATCCAGGTAGAGCGGATTCGAATACTTGAGCTTGACCCCCATGCCGCCGGGCAGCCCGGCCCCGACCCCGGTCTGGCCGGTATGAAACAGGGCCGGCAGGCCCGCCGCGGCGATCTCCTCGTACAGCGGATAGCACTTCGGGTCGTTGGGATAGAAGGCCTGCATGGAGGGGTGGAACTTGAAACCGTGCACGCCATAGTCCTCGATCAGGCGTCGTGCCTCGCGCACGCCCATCCTGCCGCGCGCGGGATCGATGCTGGCGAAGGGGATCAGCACATCGTTGTTCTCGGCGGCGACCTCGGCGACCTCTTCATTGGCGATGCGCCAATGCCCCGCGCCGGCCTCGGCATCCACCGTGAAGATCACCGCGGCCAGATTGCGCTCGCGGTAGTACTGCGCGACCTCGCTGATGGTCGGTGCCTTGCCGGAGCGAAAGTACTTGGCCATCTGTTCATCAAAGGCATGCGCACATGGATCCCGCGGCGCGCGCCCGGAAATCGTGGCGTGAGTGTGGATGTCGATGGCGACGATTTTTTCCAGATCGAGATTAGGTTGGTACTTGGACATTTTTTCGTCGCCAAATGGCTCCTGGTCTAGGGGTCGAGCGGCTGTGGGTCAACTGGCCGCAGTATAGTCCGCTATCATCCGCAGCTGCTCAGATTGCCTGTCCGGAGAGCCCCTATGTCAGCCACGAATACCACCCCCGCAACCGGCGCCGCGAAGGTTGCCCGTTCGAGCGCCTACCGTCGTATCGCCACCGAAGAGGCCTTCGCGACGGCTGACATGCTGCGCCAGTACCGCGACGTACTGGCCCGCAAGAGCATTGATGACATCGGCTTCAATTCCATGTGGGGGTTCTATCTGGGCAGCACCAGCGCGCGGGCTACCGGAATCATCGAGCGGCTGCAGTGGCTGGACGAGCGGCGCATCGCCGATATGGACGCCACGGGCATTGATGTTCAGGTGCTCGCGTTGACCTCACCGGGCACCCATGTCTTTGATGCGGCCACGGGCACGGCATTGGCCCGCGCCAGCAATGATGAGCTGGCGGCCTTTGTTGCCAAGTATCCAACGCGTCTGGCCGGAATGGTCGCGATCGCCCCGCAGGATCCGGCGGCCGCGGCGCGGGAAATCGAACGTGGCATCCACCAACTTGGCCTGCACGCCATCATCCTCAACTCCCATGTGCACGGGGAGTACCTCGACGCGCAGAAATACTGGGACATTTTCGCCGCCGCCGAAGCCTGCAATGCCGCGGTCTACATTCATCCCAACACCCCTTCGGACCGCATGATCGCCCCATTCCTCGAGGCCGGTCTGGATGGGGCGATTTATGGCTTCGGTGTCGAAGTCGCATTGCACGTGATGCGGCTCATCGTCAGTGGCCTCTTTGATCGGTTTCCGAAGTTGAAGGTGGTCATCGGCCATATGGGCGAGGCGCTGCCCTACTGGTTGTTCCGGCTCGACTATATGTATCGCGCCACCTTGAATTCCAAGCGCTACCCGCAGTTGCAGCCGCTGCGCGGGGTACCCAGCGACTACATGCGCCAGAACATCTTTGTGACCTGCAGCGGCATGCCCTGGGGACCGGCCATCACCTTCGCGCAACAGGTGCTCGGCGCCGAGCGCGTGCTCTATGCCATGGACTATCCGTACCAGTTTGAGCCGAGCGAAGTCATCGCCTGCGACAACATCGTCATGAGCGCGGCCGACAAGAAGAAGTTCTTCCAGACCAACGCCGAATCGGTCTTCAATTTGCTATAGCCGCGGCAGCCACGCGTCGATGACTGCGCAGCGCCCGTCGCGGATGGCCTGCAGAGATCGCTGCAGAGCCGGCGCCAGCTCCCCGGGCTTGCGCACGATTTCGGCATGGGCGCCGCCGGCGGCCGCCGCGATGCCGGAGTAATCCGGCGGCGGCTCGAAGCGGATATCCAGGTCCGGCGCGCGGCTGGCGAAGCCATCCGGATGAACGCCCAGCGTGGAGAACTTCGGCGCGCGCCAGCCCTGGTTGTTGAAAATCACCTGCAGAAACGGCGTGCGGTAGCGCCGCGCAATCCAGTGCACCGTCGCCGGTATCGAGAACATGTAGGTGCCATCACCCGTGAAGGCGCACACCAGTGCGTCCGGACGGGCCAGCTTGACGCCGATCGCCGCGCCACCGTTCCAGCCGAGGGATCCGCCGCCGCTGACGAAATAGGTTCCGGGCTTGCGCCGGCCAGCATGATTGGTCACGACATGGAAATTGGTGACCGCCTCACTGAGGACGAGCGCATCTTCGCCAATGGCCTCGCGCACCTGTGCCGTGACGTATTCGGCCGTCAGCAGTTCGCCCGGCTGTTCGAGCTGCAACCGCTCCGCGCGCAGCTGCTCATGCCGGCGGCCCAGCGCCGCGGTGCGCTCGCGCACGGCGGCCGCATCGATGCTGAGGGTGTCGAGGGCGGCGTTGATCTGGCGCAGCGCCGTCGCGGCATCGGCCCGCCAGGCACGCGCGGCGCGCAGGTACCACAGCGGCATTTGTGCTTTCAGGGGATCAACGTCTATGTGCAGGATGTAGGCCTGCGCCGCCGGCCGGTTGATCAGCGGGATCCACGGAACGTCGCTGTCCAGGACCAGGATGGTGTCGCTTTCCGCGAGCGCCGGATTCTGGCGCTTCTCATTCCACTGGTAACCCTGGTGCAGGGGATCGTCGGGAGGAAAATTCACGCACGAAGGCACTGACTCCAGCACCCCCATGCCGAGCCGACGACACAGCCGGGTCAACTCCGCCACGGCGGCCACATTTCGGCCCAGGTAGGTCGTGACCGCCAATGGCCGCCGCGCCGCCAACAGCGCCCGGGCCACCTCCAGGGCATCCTCCGGTGACAGGGCCCCCGCGCCGAGCCGCGGCCACAGCCGCACATCCTCGCGATGCGGTGTGACTTCCTGCTCGAGGATCTCACGCGCCGCGACGAGGTACACCGGACCCTTCGGATCACTGCTCGCCACCTGCAGTGCGCGATGCACGATCTGCGGCGCATTGGCGCCGACCCGGATCTCGTTGTCATAGCGCATGTAACCGCGCACCAGGCCGCGCTGGTCGAAGACATCCTGGATCCAATGGATGAACTCGTTGCGGCTGCCGCGCGCCTCCCCTTCCTGGGTGGCCGGCGACATTCCGGCCAGGATCAGTACCGGGACGCGCCCCTTCGCGGCATTGTGGACGGCACCGGCCAGAGCCTGGGTGCCGCATTCCACATGCACCAGGACCGCCTGCGCCTGGCCGCTGACCGCGGCGTGGCCATGCGCCGCACTCAGGGCGACCATTTCGTTGGGGCAAGTGATCACATCGGGGTAGGGAAATTCCCCGTCCTGCTGGGACGCTCGGGCACGGGCATACGCTTCCATGAACGCGCTGTGATCGCTGCCCAGGTTGACGAACAGGTACTGCACGCCCGCTTCGCGCAGGGCCGACAACATGGCTGAGCTGGTGGTGTACATCAGGGTATTTTAGCGATACGAAGGCATCGAAGTACGGATAAAAGCGGATGAGGCCCCACGAGCCCGCGCTGGTGCCTTAGACTTTGCGACACCAAACTTGAGGTGCAGCTATGGCAGAGATGCTCAAAGGTCGGGTGGCCATCGTCACCGGGGCCGGACGTGGTTTTGGCCGCGCCATCGCGATGCGCTACGCCGGTGAAGGCGCGGCCGTCGCGGTCACCTCCCGTACGCTCTCCGAACTGCAGTCCACGGTCGAGGACATCGGTCGCATTGGCGGACGCGCCATCGCGGTCGCGGGCGATGTCACCAACCCCGCGGACGTCGACCGGGTCGTCTCCACCACGGAAAAAGAACTCGGCCCGGTCAGTCTGCTGGTGAGCAATGCCGGTGTGCCCGGCCCCTTCGGACCGGTCTGGTCGGTGAATGCGGAAAGCTGGGTGGCCGCCCAGTACGTGCATATCCGCGCACCGTTCTATTACATGCAGCGGGTCATGCCGGGCATGATCGAGCGGCGCGCGGGAACCGTGATCCTGGTGTCGGCCATCGCCAGCCGCATCGTCGCCCCCTATCTGAGCGCCTACTGCTTAGGCAAGATTGCCCAGACGCGCCTCGCCGCCGTCGCGGCCGCGGAGAGCCGCGAATTCGGAGTCGACGTGTACTCCATCGACCCCGGATTCGTGTACACCGGCATGGCCGAGGACACCGCCAACAGTCCCGATGCGCAGCGCTGGCTGCCGGGCATGGTGGACCGGCTGCGCTCGGTGCGCGAGTCACCGCACCGCAACGCCGACCTGGTGCGTTGCGCGCAGCGTTGCCTCGACCTCGCCAGCGGCAGGTACAGCGCGCTATCGGGTCGCTATCTGGAACTGGGTGATGACCTGGATGCCGCAGTGCGTGATGCCGCCGCCGCGACCGCGGGCAAGTCCGCCACGCACTGAGCATAAGGAGGATTCCCCGATGCGTATGAAGAAGTTTGGCAACACGGGACTGGTGGTGTCGGAGGTGTGTCTGGGCGCCATGACCTTCGGTGGCAGCGAAGGCATCTGGGCGCAGATCGCCAGCGTTGGGCAGGCCGCCGCCGATGAGCTGGTGAAAACCGCCATTGATGGCGGCGTGAACTTCTTCGATACCGCCAATGTGTATTCGGCCGGCCGCTCCGAGCAGATTCTCGGTCAGTCGCTGCGCAATCTCGGCCTCCCCCGCGACCAGTTCGTGCTCGCCACCAAGGTGCTCGGCCGTGCGGGCCCCGGGGTCAATCAGCTGGGCCTGTCGCGCTATCACATCATGGCCGCGCTCGATGCCAGCCTCAAGCGCCTGCAGCTGGACCACGTGGACCTGTACCAGATACATGGCACCGATCCGCTGACCCCGATCGAGGAAACCCTGGACGCACTGGATGACTGCGTTCGGGCCGGCAAGGTGCGCTATCTGGGCGTCAGCAATCACGCCGCCTGGCATATCGCCAAATCACTGGGCATCAGTGAACGCAAGGCTCTGGCGCGCTTCGAAAGCATCCAGGCCTACTACTCCATTGCCGGTCGCGAGCTGGAGCGCGAGATCGTGCCACTGGCCAATGATCAGCGCCTCGCCATCCTGCCGTGGAGTCCGCTGGCGGGCGGCTTACTGTCCGGCAAATTCAAACCCGATGGCCACGGTCCGGAAGGCGCGCGGCGCACAACTTTTGATTTTCCACCCGTGGATCGCGAGAAAGCCTTCCGCATCATCGATGTGATGCGCCCGATCGCCGCAAGGCACGAGGTTTCGGTGGCCCGGGTGGCGCTGGCGTGGCTGCTGCAGCAAAGCGCCGTCACCTCCGTGATCATCGGCGCCAAGACCCGCGAACAACTCTCGGACAACCTCGCAGCCACCGCAGTGAGGCTGAGCGCCGAGGATCTGACCGCATTGAACGAGGTGTCGGCGCTGGCGCGTGAGTATCCGGGCTGGATGATGGAGCGTATGGGAAGCGATCGGCTGAACCTTCTGCGCTAATGCGCCGGCCCGGGTAGCGCAATCGCGGCGGCCAGATCCAGCCGCTGACTGGCGAAGTCCGTGCGCACAAACTCCCCGGCGTTGCTGAACTCCAGCAGCTGTTGATTCTCCAGATTCAGCGCCGGCCACGGTTCGGTCTTGCTCGCCGGGCTGCCCGTGATGACAAAGCGCGCCCAACGCTCCTGCAGTGCGCCAACCACCGGCAGGGAATCGGCCTGATCCGGCGGATCACCCTGCATCAGGTTCATATGCCCGAACAGCGCGTACACCTCATCCATGTGGGACGCGCCGGGCACGCGCTCCCGCTGCGATGGGCGTACATACGAGTAGTAATAGAGGAAGGTCGGCGCCCCATGCGAGGCGCAAGCCCGCGCCGCCGTGCGCGTCGGCGCGGTGATCATCATGTCGGTCGTCAGCTGCAATTCAACGAGGTCGGTGCGCTTCGTGCCATACCCGTCATATACCGCCGTGATCCGCGGCCACACCGTCGCCAGACGTTGCGAGAGTCCCTTCGCGGCATTGGCAAAGAATCCCGCCTCGTAGCTATTCGAGCCGATCAGCAGTGGCACGTTGCCGTTCCGACCCTCGTCAAACGCCGTGGCGACATCTTCGGTGAGGAGCTTGCCATCGATCATGGGTCCGAAATTTCCAGACAGCGCCGGACCATCGCCCTGCACCTGCGCGGCGGACAATTTGCGCAGTGCCGCGGCATCCTTGGCATCGGGATCCCAGGTCAGCGCAGCCGCCGCCCCGGCAGCCTGCGCTTTTTCGAACGACGTGGACGGCGTGCTGAACACGCCGGACTCGACAATGGCTTTTGAAAACAGGCCGGCCGCCATCGGCGAACTCATCAGATCGTACACCGCCGCGCCACCGGCCGATTGGCCGGCGAGCGTGACCTTGCGCGGATCGCCACCGAAGGCCTTGATGTTCGACTGCACCCATTTGAGTGCGGCGAGCACGTCCATGAGACCGTAATTGCCCAATGGTTCATCGGGATTCGCTTGCGTCAGCGCCGGATGCGCCAGAAAGCCGAACTTGCCCAGCCGGTAGTTCAAAGTAACGACGATCATCCCCTGCCGGGCGAGGCTGGCGCCTTCGTAGGCCGGCTGTCCGGCCGAGCCCACCATGAACGCACCGCCATGGACCCACACCAGCACCGGCAGATGCCGGGACTTGGGTTTATCCGCCACCCACACATTGAGGAACAGGCAGTCCTCACTCATCGGCACCGGCGCCCGGCCGCGGCCTTGCATGCATTCGGCACCGAACTGCAACGCGTCACGGCTGCCGCTCCACGCGCTCAGGGGCTGCGGCGGTCGCCAGCGCAGCTCACCGACCGGCGGCTGCGCATAAGGCACACCGAGAAAACTGCGCATGCCGTCGCGCTGCGCACCGCGTAACACTCCCGATGGAGTCTTCACGGTCACGGTATCCGCAGGCGCGCTGTGCGCCGGGGCGAGCGATGTGCACAGCAATGCGAGCAGCGCCAGTAGCCGCGAATTCAGCGCCGCCCGCATCAATTTGCAGCGCCCGCGCCGGAGGCGCCATTGGCAGCCTTGGCTTCAGCCACGCTCTCGTTCACCCGATGAGTCACATAGGCACGAATCAATTCGATCGATTTCGGCTGCAGCACGCTGCCAAAGGCGACCATGCCCTTGGGCTCCAGAATGCCGTCGTGCACGATCTTCTGAAACAGATCGTCATCGCGCAGCGCAGCCGAAAAACGCAGGTCCGGCAGCACCCCACCGCTCACCGCGGTATCGCCGTGGCAGTTGTTGCAGAAGGTGTGGTACTGCAGCTTGCCCTGCATGATCTGAGTCGCATTGCCCAGTTCCGGCAGCGCCGTAAGCGCCGCAGCGGCGGCCGGTGGCGGCGCCGGAATCTTGTCCGTGCCGTTCAGCGCAAACACGATGACCCGGGGAATATTGCCACGATTGATCTGCGTCTTCAGTGCCAGCTCGCCCGCCGAGAACGCAAAAGCGCCACCCCAACCGGTCTCAACGGCAATATATTGCGTGCCGGCCACCGCGTAGCTGATGGGCGGTGCCAGTATTCCGGTCCCGGTCTGCACGCTCCACAGCAGTTTTCCGTCAGTGTCGTGGTAGGCACTGAACGTGCCCATGGCATCGCCCTCATAGACCACGTGACCCGCCGTCGCCAGCGTGCCGCCATTCCAGGGATGATTGACCGTCACGCGCCACACTTCCTTCTGCGCCACAGGATCCCACGCGGTCAGATGTCCTTTGAGACCCTTGATGGCCGCGGCCTTGATCACCGGATCCTGCGGCAGGCTGCCGGCGTTCATATCAATGCCGACATTGAAGTCGAACAAGGTGGGGTGGTACGAGCTCTGGCCGATGTACGGGAAGGACACTTCGATGACCGGGATATACACCAGCCCGGTCTGCGGACTGAAGGACATCGGCATCCAGTTGTGCCCGCCGCCGGGGCCGGGCGCACCCAGCCACGGCTTGCCGGTGTGGTCATACTGTGCGTCGGGATTGATCTGGGGACGACCGGTTACCGGATCCACGCCCTTGGCCCAGGTCAGTGAATCGACGTACTGGTGAATGCTGATCGGCTTGCCGGTCTGTCGGTCCAGCACGTAGAAGTAGCCATTCTTCGGCGCCTGCATGATGACGTGGCGCACCTGGCCGTCTATGGTCAGATCGGCCAGCACCAGCGACTGGGTCGCGCTGTAGTCCCACATCTCCCCCGGGGTGTTCTGGAAGTGCCAGACGTACTCACCGGTATCCGGGCGCACCGCGATGATGGAAGTAATGAACAGGTCGTCGCTGTATCCGGGCGAGCGGAACTTCTTGTTCCACGGGCCGCCATTGTCGGTGCCGAAGTACAGCAGGTCCAGCTGCGGGTCATAGGCCATGGCATCCCAAACCGTGCCGCCACCGCCGCCCTTCCACCACTGCCCGCGCCAGGTCTTGCTGGCGATCTTCGCCAGCACCTCATCCGAGGCCGAGCCATCCTTCACGCCCGGCTTGCCCGGCACTGTGTAGAAGCGCCAGATCAGCTTGCCCGTGTCCGCATCGTAGGCGGATAGGTAGCCACGCGCGCTTTTCTCGGCGCCCCCATTGCCGATGATGACCTTGCCTTTAATGACGCGCGGCGCACCGGTGATGGTCGCGCGCGAGCCCGCCGGGATGGTGCTGACATCCCAGACGGGCCTGCCCGTGGCCGCATCGAGGGCCACCAGGCGGCCATCCAAAGTGCCCAGATACACCCGCCCCTGCCAGGCAGCCAGTCCGCGATTGACCACATCACAGCAGGCGTCGATGCCCGTATGACCCGGCACCTTCGGGTCATAGCTCCATTTCAACATGCCAGTCGCGGCATCCAGTGCATACACGTGGCTCCAGGCGGTGGTCACGTACATCACGCCATCGATAATCAGCGGCGTCGACTCCTGCGCGCGCGCATCCACGGGCAGATCAAAATGCCAGCTGGGCTTCAGGCCCGCGACGTTGCCCGCATTGATCTGCTGCAGCGGGCTGAAGCGATGCTCATCGTAAGTGCGACCGTAGGTGAGCCAGTTGTCGCCCTCGCCGCCCGCTCCCAACAGACGCGCCATGTCGACCGGCATGGGCGCGGGCGCCGAGGCTGGCGCCGGCGGCGGTGACGATCCCACACCGCCAGCCCCCCCGGTTGTCTCCTGATGGCTGCAACCGGCGATCAGAATCAGGCAGGCCAAGGCGCTTTGGCGCATGAAAAATCCCCCCTCGCGAACCAATGACTGCTTTTTTTATTCTCGAAAATCCCGGCATCTAGAGCGCAATGCACACGGATTTGATTTCAGTGTAGTGCTCGAACACGGTATGGCTGTGCTCGCGACCGAATCCGGACTGCTTGTAGCCGCCAAAGGGCATGGCCGGGTCGACGAAGCCGTGGCAGTTCACCCACACCGTACCCGCGCGCACCTTGGACACCAGGCGATGGATGGCGCTGATGTCCCGGCCCCAGATGCTCGCCCCCAGGCCATAGGGTGAGTCATTGGCCATGGCGGCGATTTCGTCCAATTCATCGAAGCGCTGTGCCACCAGCACGGGCCCGAAAATCTCCTCGCGCACGACCGACATGTCCTGCCGGACATTCGCCAGGACCGTAGGCTTGACGTAGTAGCCCTGGCCGGAAGGAGCCTCGCCCCCCGTCATGACCTTCGCGCCGCCTTTGCGACCGGCCTCGATGTAGCCCAGCACCCGATCCTGCTGTTCCTTTGAGACCAGCGGGCCCATTTCCGTCTGCGGGTCGAGACCAGGTCCGAGGCGGATCTTCGCCGCCGCCTGGCTGACGCCCTCGACCACCTGATCGAACACTTTGCTGTGCGCGTACAGGCGCGACCCGGCCGCACAAACCTGTCCGGCGTTGAAGAAAATCGCATTGGCCGCGCCACCGATCACGGCATCGAGGTTGGCATCCGGCAGCACGATGACGGGGGACTTGCCCCCCAGCTCCAGGGAGACGCGCTTCAGCGTGTCCGTCGCGGACTTGTTGATGACCTTGCCCACCGAGGTCGAGCCGGTGAAGGCGACCTTATCGACCCCCGGATGCGCGACCAGCGCCGCACCGGTGGTCTCACCATTTCCGGTGAGGATATTCACCACGCCAGGCGGAAAGCCGGCCTCGGTGATCAGCTCACCCAGCCGCAGTGCCGACAGCGGGGTCTGCTCGGCGGGCTTGAGGATGCAGGTACAGCCGCAGGCCAAGGCAGGACCGAGCTTCCAGGCGGCCATTGCCAGCGGGAAGTTCCAGGGAATGATCTGGGCCACCACGCCGATCGGTTCGCGCAGGGTGTACGTGTGGAACTTCGAACCCGGACCGGCCGAAATCGAGGTGTCGAAGGTCGCGCCTTCAAGTTTCGTGGCCCAGCCGGCCATATACCGGAAGTAGTCGCGGGTGCCGGGCACATCCACCACGCTGGCGATGAATTTGGTCTTGCCGTTATCCAGGCTCTCCAGTTCGGCGAGTTCATCGGCGTGTTTCTCGATCAGGTCCGACAGCCTCCACAGCAGGGCTTCGCGCTGGACCGGCAGCATGTCGTGCCAGGCTCCCGTTTCGAAGGCGGCGCGCGCGGCCGCCACCGCCCGATCCACATCCTCCGCATTGGCATCGGCCACCTCCGCAATCTGCGCTCCGGAGGCCGGATCAACGACCGGGATGCGACCCGTGGAACTGGATTCGACCCACTTCCCGCCGATCAGCAGCCGCGGCGGGCGCTGCAGAAATCGGGCGACGGTCGCGGACGGTTCAGGCTGGCGAGCAATGTCGATGGCGGCGTTCACGGCGGAATGACTCCTTGGCGCGGATTTCGTGAGTCTACCGCGCGGCGGCCCTTTACGGCAGCGCGGCCCACGGTGTAAAACCTGCGGATGAATACCCAGGTCGATCTGCTTGCCTCCTACTGGACATTGGCCGTGGGCGCCGTACCGCACACCGGTCCTGAGTACAGCTCAGTCGACTTTCGCATCCGGGTCGAGCAGGCCGCCAAGGCCGGCTTCACGGGCATGGGTTTGTGGCATGCCGATCTCGAGTACACCCAGCGTCGCTACTCCCTGGCGGAGATGAACAAGATCCTCAAGGACAATGGGATCCGCCACGTCGAGCTGGAGTTCCTGACCGGCTGGTTCAACGACGGCGCGGAGAAGGCCCAGTCAGACCTTACCAAGCAGCTGTTGTTCGATGCCGCGGCCGCCCTGGGCGCCCGGGCCATCAAGGTCGGCGACTTCAGCAACCAGAAATGCCCTTTCCCGAAGTTGATAGAGCGTTTTGCCGGGCTGTGCCGCGAGGCCGAAGCGTATGGAACCCGGATCGCGTTCGAAATGATGCCCTTCAGCATCATCAGCTCACTCGAGAACGCACTGGCGCTGGCCAAGGGTGCCGATGCGAAGAACGGCGGCATCTTCTTCGACCTGTGGCATGTGGTGAAGCTGGACATCCCCTACGACAGCGTGGCGAGCTTCCCCGCCGAATATCGCATCGGGATGGAGATCAACGACGGCTTCTCGCGCGAGCACTCCATGCCGGACATGGTGGAAGAAACCACCGGTCACCGGCAGCTGTGCGGCGAGGGCGAGTTCGACGTCAAGGGCTTCGTATCCAAGATCCGGGCCGCGGGCTGGACTGGCCCGTGGGGGATTGAAGTACTGAACAAGAAGCTGCGCCAGGAGGACATCCATACCCTGGCGCCGAAGGTCTACCGGACCACCATCGCGCAATTCGCGAGCTGATCACCCGGCGGACCGCCCCGACCTGGCCGATGCCCCCGGTGCGCGCCGGGGGCATCCCGTCACCTCTTCGAACTGCATCCACTACATCTGGTGCTTGATTTCCAGATCCACCTCGAGCGGCGGGCCCGGATTGTCGACCTGGGTTCCCTGTCCGGCGGACACCAAGTCGAACTGCCCGAAGTAGTAGCGCTTTCCGGTCAGATTCTTGCCTTCAAGACTGATCTGCCAGTTGCCTTTTGGCCCCTCCCAGGTCAGGTGCGCATTGTAGATGGTGTAGCCGGGAGTGCGGTTGTACACCGAGTTCTGCGCTGCCGTATAGATGGTGCTATGCGTGCTGCCGTCGATGCGGCCGGTAAGTGCGCCCCTGCCTGCGAACGGTACCGTGTACTGCACCCCCGCCGCGCCCGTCCAGCTGGGCATATAGGGCAACACCTCGTTCGGCGTGATCAGGGTAACCGGATTCACGTAGGTGTACTCGAACTTGAGCCAGCTCAGGTTGGCGTCCACCTGCAGGCCACCGAATCGCGCCTGGGTCTCGAACTCTATGCCCTTCTGCGTTCCGGCACCGGAGTTGTACGGCAATGCGCACGGGGATCCGAAGTCGGCGCCGGCCGCCGCTGAGGCTGCCGCAATCGACGGAATGGCACTGCAGTTGGCGAGCGTCAGCTGGATATCGCGGTACTGGGAAAAGTAGGCGTCGATATTGGCGTGCAGGTGATTGTCGAACCATCCGCTCTTGAAGCCCAGCTCGTAAGTCGTGAGCGTCTCAGGCTGAAACTCGATGGACTGCGCAGGATAGAACGGACGCGGATCCACGCCACCACCCTTGAAACCGGTGGAGTACTGGGCGTAGGTCAGGACGTCATCCGTCAAGTGATAACTGAGATTCGCGCGCCAGTCCCAGCGATTCCCTTTGTACTGCGCCTCGGTGCCGTTCAGCCCCGTCACCAGGGTCGCCGATTCGTAGCCGAGGGTGCCGTCCGGGTTCACCCGCACGTAGTGGTAGGTCTTGTCCTGAGCCGTGTAACGGGTCGCGATGATCGCGTCGAGTTTCGAGGTCAGGTGAAAAGTGGTGTGTAGGAAGGCGGCCTTGTCATGCGCCAGTACCGGATCGTTCTGGTAGAAATTGAACAGGCCGTTCGATAGGTCCGTGCCCGCGGCCGCGCCAAAGACTGAGGCCGCGGTTCCGACGAAAGCGTACGACAGGTCCTCGTGGCCAAAGTACACGCTCAGCTCGCGGAAGTAGAACAGGCCGGCCGTGTAGTCAACGAATTTGTCCCAGCTGCCGTTGAGCCGCAGCTCCTCGCTGAACTGATGATGGCCCATGCCCTCGGCGCCAAGATCGAGCGGCCAGATCGACACGCTGTTGTCGTGCACCCAGCTCGCCTCATAGCCGCGGAAGGCCGTGATGTTCTTCAGTGCCAGGTTGTCGGCGATGTTCCAGTCCGCAGCGAGTTGCGCGCCCCAGTTCTCGGAGGTCTGGCGCGGATCGACGCAGTAGGCCTGCTGGCCGGCGTTGGTGCCCAAAAATGCGTAGCTCCCTGTCGGGGTCCCCGACGTCCCAGGCGCCGGATTGCAGAAGTTGGCGTAGGTGGCGTAGAAATTTCCCGGGAGGATTTGCGGCACCAGCGTCTCGTTGTAAGGCAAGTTTCTGCCAGGCGTGGTGGTGGGGACTCCCAGTCCGAACGAACCCGCCGTCGCGGCCGAGGCGTTGCCCACGGCCGGACCCGGACCGGCGTAGCCCAGCGTCTCGGCCGGGTGTTCCTGGTTCAGGTTGGTCAGATCGGCAATGAAATTGAATTCCAGTTTGTCGCTGGCGACCCAGCGCACCGCGGTGCGGGCGGCTGCATAGCTGGTCCCGCCTTCCTGGCCGAGGAGGCAATGGGCGGTCGTTGGCTCAAACCCGACGGGTACCGAGTAGGTGCCGGGATACTCGTTGCCTGCTGCATCGATGGCCGTTGCCTGGAAGTTCTTGTTCTCGCAACCGAAGTCGTACCGGTTGACATAGCCGTCCTGCTGGTTGCCGACGGCAGCGAGTCGCACGAACAGGTTGTCGGTGATCGCGAAGTTCGTGCCCATGCGCAGCTCGACGTGGTTGCGGCTGCCGCCCAGCAGATCGAAGTTGATGCTTTCAGTGGCATCGGGCTTCTTGGAGAACAGCTTCACGGCGCCGCCCTCGGAATTCATGCCCTCCAGGGTGCCTTGCGGTCCGCGCAGGACTTCGACGCGATCGAGGTCCAGCAGATCGAAGAGCGAGCCGGTGAGGGTGCCGAAGTACACATCGTCGATGTAGACGCCGACGCCCGGCTCGAGGGCTGGATCCAGGTCCGACTGCCCGATGCCGCGGATGAACGCGCTCATGGACGGTCCGAATGCAGCGGATGTTTGTTGCAGCTGCACGCTGGGTGCGTCCTGCGAGAGTTCAGTGAGACTGGTCTGGCCGCGCTCGGCGAGCGCCTCGGCGTTCAAGGCAGTGATGGCCAGCGGCGTCTGCTGCACGTTTTGCGATTGGAACTGCGCCGTCACGATGACTTCCTGCAGACCACCGGTATCGGCTGGCGCGCCGGCAGCGGGCTGCGGCGTGGTCGCCGCGCCGGGGTCGGCCGCGATGGCCTGACCTACCATGACCGACGATGCCAGCGAGGCGAAAATCCAGGGTCGAAGGATGCGGCGCACAGATTGCTTGAGTAAACAACTCATAAGATCCCCCCAATCGTTCTTCTGCGGACAATTATTCTTGCCCGCGCATCATAGGGGACGTTCCGGACAGCTGTTTATCCGCCAGTGACCTCGTGCTTGTCCCAGGATGACAAGTCAACTGTTGCTGCGGCACGACGATAGTCCCGGGGTGCCATCCCGAACCCGTCCCGGAACAGCCGCGAAAAATGCGGCAGGGATCGGAAGCCGTATTCGCTGCAAATGTGGGTCAGGCTCAGTCCCGCCAACAGCGGATCGGCCAGCGCCGCGCGGCATTTCTCCAGGCGGCGCTGCAGTATGTATCGAGTCACAGTGTTGCCCTGCTGGGCAAACAGCCGGTGAACGTGGCGGCTGGAAATCTTCAGCGCCCGTGCCACCAGCGCCGGGGAGAGGTCCGGATCGCACAAGAACTGGTCGATGAAATCCACGATGCGCAGCCATAAGGCGGAATTGAGACAGGAGCGGTCCACCTTGGCCCTGCCGATACCGACGTAGGCACTGGCGATGAGCTCGAGCACCACGTTCGCAAACCGCGGTGCCACACCGGATTGCAGTGCCGCATCGGATGATTGCCAGATTTCACGGATCACCCGGGCGACCAGGAACCCCGGGCCCGAACTGCCGGAGACCGCAACGTTCACCAGGTGCTCCGGGCGCCCGACATAACGCTGCAAGAGGTTCTTGGCGACCCGCAGCGTGAGGATCGAGACCGGCCGGTCGAAGGCCAACTGGTACGGCCGCGCGCTGTCACAAAGCGCGAAATCCCCCCGATTCAACCTTATGTCTTCCCCGCCTTGCGAACAGACGCTCTCGCTGTCCAGCTGGAAGCGGATCAGGTAATTGGCGCCGCTGGATCGGGCGATATGGGCCCGTGATCGACGCACGATGGCCGCATCGGAGTTGAACTCGACGAAGCGCAGATCGCCGATATCGGCGCGAATCATGCGCCCGGAGAAAGTGCGCGGACTGAGCGGTTCGGCGGCCTGCTGAGTCAGGGACTCGCAGGCCGCGTCATTCCAAAACTCCACGCGCCGCCGCGGCAGCACGGTCTCGGTTGAAAGTGTTTCGCGCTGGTTCATCCTCCCCCTCCCCCCCCAATCCTTCGCCAAGCTCAGCTCGCGAAATCAGCACTCGCCGGTTTTTAGAATGCGATGTGCTCCATATAACCTCCATCGACATGCAGGTTCTGCCCCACGGTGAATCCCGAAACGGGGCTGGCGAGGAACACCACCGCAGCCGCGATGTCCTCGGGACGGCCCAGTCGGCCGATCACGCAATGCGCCTCGGCATCCGCCAGCAGCGCCGGTGCTTTCTGCCTGATGCGGTCCCACGGTCCGCCCTCAAAGTAAATGGGTCCCGGCGACACGGTGTTCACGCGGATCCCCTCCTTGGCGACCTGCTTGCTGAGCATCGCACCGTAGGCGATCAAGGCGGCCTTGCCGGCGCCGTACGAGAACGCACCGGGGGCGGGAATCACCTTCGATATCACGCCGGAAATGCTGCCGATCAGAACCACCGCACCGGATGCTGATTTGCGCAAGTAGGGAAGCGAGGTTTCGACGCCGCGCACGGCGCCCATCACATCGATTTCGAAGGTCGCCTTCCAACCCGTTTCGCCGGCAAGCCCGGGAGTCCCGGTGGTATTGGAGACAAAGATATCCAGGCCGCCAAGCTGCTCGCAGGCCGACCCGATCCAGCGCGTGTAGGCCTCCCGATCCTGCACATCCACGGCATCGCCGTAGGCCTTGACGCCCTTGCCGGCCAACTCCTGCACCGTGGTGCGCACGTCGGCGGCGGTACGGGCGCAGATCGCCAGGTCGACCCCTTCGTCGGCCAGCATCCGTGCGATCGCCAGACCGATGCCCTTGGTCGCACCGGTGACAATGGCCTTGCGGCCGCGCAGTTGAAGATCCATCGTTGCCTCGCGATGCGTTAGAAGGGGTAGTGGCGCGGCGTGGTCTGAATCGTGATCCAGCGCAGCTCGGTGAACTCAGCGATACCCGCCCGGCCGCCGAAGCGGCCATAACCGGATGACTTCACGCCACCGAAGGGCATCTGCGCCTCATCCTGCACGGTGGGCGAATTGATATGCGTGATGCCCGCGTCGATGCGCTTGGCCAGTTCCAGGCCCTTGGCAATGTCGCGCGTAAAAATCGCAGAGGACAACCCGTATTCGGTGTCATTGGCCACGGCCACGGCCTCATCGGCAGACTTCACGCGGATGATGGATACATGGGGTCCGAAGGTCTCCTCCCTGAACAGCGCCATCTTCTGGGTCACATGGTCCACGACCACGCCCTTCATCAATGTGCTCGAGGACTTCTCCCCGCCGACGAGCACCTTGGCGCCCTGGGCCACCGCGGCCGCCACGAGTTTCTCCACGTGATCGACCGTCGGGCGGCCGACCACGGAGCCCAGCACGACCTCTCCCTCACGCGGATCGCCCGCGGGCAGACCCGCGACGCGCTTGGCCAGCTTCGCGGCAAATTCATCGGCGACTTTTTCGTGCACGATCACCCGCTCGGTGGACATGCAGATCTGGCCGGAGTTGGCAAACGCGCCGAAGACCGTGGCGCTGACCGCCGCGTCGATATCCGCATCCTCCAGAACAAGCAGGGGCGCCTTGCCTCCCAGCTCCAGCAACACAGGTTTCAAATACTTCGCGCCAGTCTGGGCCACGATTCTGCCGACCCGGCTTGAGCCGGTGAAGTTCACCCGACGCACGGCCGGGTGCCCGATCAGGGCCTCGGACACCGTCGCGGCATCCTTGGCATCATGCGTAATCACGTTCACGACCCCCTCGCCCAGTCCGGCCTCCTTGAGCACCGAACCAATCAGACGATGGGTCGCCGGACACACCTCCGAGGCCTTGAGCACCACGGTGTTGCCACAGGCCAGGGGCATGGCGATGGAACGCACGCCGAGAATGACCGGCGCATTCCACGGGGCAATTCCCAAACACACGCCCACGGGCTGACGGATGGCCATGGCCATCATTCCGGGCACGTCCGAGGGCACGACCTCGCCGGTGATCTGGGTGGTCATCGCCGCCGCTTCGCGCAGGATCATCGCACCGAAGTGAACGTTGAAATGTCCCCAGCCGTTGGTGCAGCCGGTTTCGGCCATCATCAGCGTGGCGAACTGCGCCGCACGCGCTTCCAGCAGATCGGCTGCCTTGTTGAGTTTCGCGCGCCGCGCAGTGGGTCCCAGCGCCGACCAGGCCGGGAAAGCTTTGGCTGCAGCTTCGGCAGCGGCCACGGCATCCTCCACCTGCGCGGCCGCAGCCGTGGTTGCAACTTCGCCGGACAGAGGATTCAGGCGCTTGAAAGTCGCAGCGCCCCTGGCGGCCACATCGCGATCACCGATCAGCAGTTTCACGTCTTCCATCACGCACCCCCGTTTAACGTTTGCCCGACACAGCTTAGGAACCCGCAATCCGCGCCGTCAAGCTGGCTTACCCACCGCCTCGGCCAGCGGATAGTCAGTTTGCGTGCGCGCGTACTCGACAAAGTAATCCAGCGCCGCCGGATTCGCGACCGCATCACGATTGGCCGCCTTGGCGAGCGGCACGCCCGCCAGTATGCGCCGCACCGGTACTTCCATCCGTTTGCCGGTCAATGTGTAGGGAATATCGGCAATCTGGTAGATGATGTCCGGAACATGGCGCGGGGAGTATTCCGAACGCAGCTTGCCACGAATGCGCTCGATCAGGGCGGCATCCAGCTGCAGGCCGCCGCGCAGTTTGACGAACAGCGGCATGAAGAACCGGCCACCCGCGATGTCCAGGTTGACGATGAGCGAATCCTCGACTTCCGGCAGCAACGCCAGTGAGCGATAGATTTCGGCGGTGCCGATGCGCACGCCATGACGGTTCAGCGTGGCATCCGAACGTCCCAGCACGAAGCCGCCCAGGCGCTCATTGATCCGGAAGAAGTCACCCTGGCGCCAGACGCCGGGAAATTCATCGAAGTAGGACTCCTTGTAGCGCTTGAAATCCTTATCACCCCACAGGAATACCGGCATGGAGGGCAGCGGGCGGGTGACCACCATCTCGCCGACTTCGTTGACGACGCTCTTGCCTTCGCTGTTGAACGCCGCAACCGCCACGCCCAGCAGGGGCGCCTGCATTTCACCGGCACGCACCGGCAGGATGGGTACGCCACCGATAAATCCGGAACAGATGTCGGTGCCGCCACTGCCGTTCTGCACCATCATGCTGTCCTTGACGTTCAGGTAGAACCATTCCATGACTTCGGGCGTGACGGGCGAACCGGCCAGCATCGCGATGCGCAGATGCGGCAGCTTGAATTTGCTCTTCGGCACCACCCCGGCCTTCTGCAGCAGCGTGACGTAGCCGGGATTGGCGCCAATGACAACCGCCTGCGTCTCTTCGTACATTTTCCACAGCGAATCAGGCTCCGGATACAGGAGGCTGCCGTCGTACAGCACCGGGACGACCTGCTTGAGCAACGCGCTTGCCAGGAAGTTCCACATCATCCAGCCGGTGGTCGTGTAGAAGAACAGACGCTCCCCGGGCTTCATGTCCATCTGGAAGTTGAAGGCCTTCAACTGCTCCAGCAGGATGCCGCCCTGACTGTGCACGATGGCCTTGGGCAATCCGGTCGTGCCCGAGGAAAACAATATCCACAGCGGATGCGAAAAGGGCACCTGTTCGAACTTGAATTCCGACTTCGGCACTGGCCGGGCGGCGAGCAGGTCGTCCCAGAACACCGTCGGCTTGGAAAACGGGGTGCGGTCTTCGGTGTTCAGGTACGGCAGGCATACGACCTGCTCGAGAGAATCCAGGTCGCTCACGATCTGCGTCAGTTCCGGTCGCCGATTGAACGGCTTGCCGGCGTATTGGTAGCCATCCACGCAGAACAGCACCTTGGGGGCTAACTGCGCGAAACGGTCCAGCACGCCGCGTGTCCCGAAATCCGGACCGCAGCTGGTCCAGATTGCCCCGATGCTGGTGGTGGCCAGCATGGCGATGATCGCGTGCGGTGAGTTCGGCAGATAGGCCGCCACGCGATCGCCCGGCACTACGCCCAGGCGCCGCAGCTGGGTCGCGAGGATTCGCACCGCGCCGCCCAGCTCCTCCCAGCTCATGGAAGTCAGCGCAGAGCGCTCGTTCAGATAGAAAAGCGCCGTCGCGCCAGGGCGCTCAAAGCGCAGGGCATGTTCCGCATAGTTCAACCGGGCGCCCGGAAACCAGTCGGCGCCGGGCATCTCGCTGCGCCCCAGCACCCGCTCGTAAGGCACCGAGGGACGCACATCGCAGTACTCCCACAGTGCGCCCCAGAAGCCCTCGATATCGGTCGTGGACCAGCGCCACAGATCCGCGTAGTTGCTGAAATTCAGCCCCCGATGCCCCTCGAGCCATTGCATGAAATGCGTCAGATTGGAATCCGCCACCCATTCCGGGCCCGGAGTCCACAGCAGGTCACCCTCTTTAACCATGTCGACCGATACTCAGCAATGACCGGGACGGCCAGCACCCAAGCATAAAGCGTCAGGCCATACCGGCGCCATTGCCCTGTCGCGTAACGACCCACTAGCGGGCGGCGTGCGGCGTTAAGATAGCGCATGCTTGCAAATCTGCCGCCCGTGACCCGGGCATTGCTGCTCACCAATGTGGGCGTCTTTCTCGTGCAACAGCTGGCCGGACAGATGCTGCTGCAGTGGTTCGCCCTGTGGCCCCCTGGAACAATATTCCAGCCTTGGCAGCTGGTGACCTACGCCTTTTTGCACAATGACTTTGTGCACATCCTGTTTAACATGTTCGCCCTGTACATGTTCGGCACGCCGCTGGAGCGGCACTGGGGCAGCCGGCGCTACACCGCATTCTATTTTATCTGTGTGGTGACCGCAGCACTGACCCAACTGACGGTGTCGGTTTTCCAGCACTCCGATGCGCCCACGCTCGGCGCATCGGGCGGTATCTTCGGTTTGCTTCTGGCGTTCGCCATGTATTTCCCGCGGGTGCGCATCATGCTGCTTTTCCCGCCCATCCCCCTTCCGGCCTGGGCTTTCGTTACACTATATGCGCTGCTTGAGGTGTTCCTGGGGGTCACCGGAAACGAGGCCGGAGTCGCGCACTTCGCGCATCTGGGTGGCATGTTGGGTGCCGCGGCAGTGATACTTTTCTGGCGTGCAATCGATGGCATGGCGAAGCGATGATCAAGACTGAAGCACTGACCAAGCGCTATGGCACCCTCGCGGCGGTCGACGCTGTCAGCTTCACGGCCTCACCCGGCGAAGTGCTCGGTTTCCTCGGGCCCAATGGCGCGGGCAAGACCACGACCATGCGCATGCTCGCTGGCTTCATCACACCTACCTCCGGCAGCGCCAGCATCTGTGGTCACGATGTGGATACCGATCCCATCGCCGCGCGCAGCTGTCTGGGTTATCTGCCCGAAGGCGCGCCCGCGTACGGGGAGATGGCGGTGCGCGATTTCCTGGACTTCATCGCGGATCTGCGCCGGCTGCGCGGTGCCGGACGGGCACGGGTCGAAACGGCCATCGAGCGGCTGCAGCTACAGAGCGTTCTGACCCAGACCATCGAAACCCTGTCGAAAGGATTTCGGCGCCGCGTGGGCCTGGCACAGGCGATCATGCATGACCCACCAGTACTGATTCTGGATGAGCCCACGGATGGGCTTGACCCGAACCAGAAGCACGAGGTCCGCACCCTCATCAATGACATGGCCGGCGACAAGACCGTGATCATTTCCACGCACATTCTTGAAGAGGTGGATGCGGTGTGTACGCGGGCCATCATCATCGCGCGCGGCCGGATCGTCGCCGACGATACTCCGCACGGCCTGGCGGCACGCTCGCGCTACCACAACGCCGTGTCGCTGCAGCTGAGTCGACCCGAGCAGTTGGCCATGGCCCGCGCCGCGGTGGCAGCCCTGCCCTTGGTGGCCGCCGTGGAGGTGAACGAACGGGATGCGCGCCTTACGGCGCTGCCACGTGCCGGGGCACCACTGCTGGAGGCACTGTCGGCGCTGACCAGCAGTCAGGGCATCGCGCTCAAGGAGCTGCACCTGGAATCCGGGCGGCTCGATGAAGTCTTCAGAACCATTACCGCTTAGTGACAGCACATGCGTAACGTCGCCATCATCATGCGCCGGGAGCTGGCCAGTTATTTCGCCACGCCGCTCGCCTATCTGTTCCTGCTGATCTTCCTGGTACTGGCCAACCTGTTCACCTTTTACCTGGGTCAGTTCTTCGAGCGCGGGCAGGCGGATCTGAATGGTTTCTTCAGCTATCACCCCTGGCTGTTCCTGTTCCTGATCCCGGCCGTCTCGATGCGCCTGTGGGCGGACGAACGTCGTACCGGCAGCATTGAACTGCTGATGACCCTGCCGGTGACCCTGTGGCAGGCCGTTCTGGGCAAGTTCCTGGCAGCCTGGGCTTTCACGATTCTGGCGCTGGCGCTGACCTTCCCGATATGGATCACCGTCAATTTCCTGGGCAGTCCCGACAATGGCGCCATCCTCGCCGCCTATATCGGCAGCATGCTGCTGGCCGCCGGATTCCTCAGCATCGGCTCGCTGGCCTCGGCGCTGACTCGCAACCCGGTGGTAGCCTTCATAGTCGGCATCGCGTTGTGCTTTGTGTTCCTGGTCGCGGGCTATCCGCTGGTGCTCGACGCCTTTCGCGGCTGGGCACCGCAATTCCTGGTGGATGCAGTGTCCTCGCTGGGCTTCCTGACGCATTTCGAAGCCATCTCCAAGGGCGTCATCGACATCCGCGACCTGATTTACTTCGGGCTGCTTATCAGCTGGTTCCTGCTTGCCACGGCCGTCGTGCTCGACGTGCGCAAGTCGGAATGATCGTCGAGGGCGAGTCATGATGAAACGTTCAACCCTGGGAGCCGGCACGCTCGTTGCGCTTGCATTGCTGTTCGCGGGCATCACGCTGGTCGCCGCCTCCGTGTTGCGCAGCTGGCGCATAGATCTCACGCAGAACCATCTGTATACGACTGCGCCGGGTACCGACCACATACTCAAGGGGCTGCGCGAACCCATCAATCTGTATTTCTTCTACACCGCCAAAACCGGCGCGCAGAATGCCCAGATCGCCGGCTACGCCAACCGGGTGCGTGATCTGCTGAGTGAATTCGCCGGCCGCGCCAACGGCAAGATCCACCTGCACTTCATCGATCCGCAGCCATTCTCTGCCGACGAGGACCGCGCCGCCGAACTCGGAGTGCGCTCGGTCAATATCGGGGGCAATGCGGCCAACGCACTCTACTTCGGCCTCGCCGGAACCAACTCCACCGACGGCCACGCCGCCATCGAGTTCTTCGATCCGAACAAGGGCGAGTTCCTCGAATACGACCTGGCGAAACTGGTCTACCAGCTGGGTGGGGCGCAAAAGCCCGTCGTCGGCTGGTTGTCCGACCTGCCCATGAACGCGGGGTTCGATCCGTCAAGCGGGCAGCCGCACTCGGCGTGGGTGGTGCTCGAGCAGATCCAGCAGCTCATGGACGTACGCATGCTCGACGACAACGTCGGCAGCATCGATCCGGCGATCAGCGTGCTGGTGCTGGTCCATCCCAAGCACCTGTCGACCGCGACGCAGTTCGCCATCGATCAGTTCGCGCTGCGCGGTGGCCATGTCCTGGCCTTTGTCGATCCGCTGGCCGATCAGGATCCCGCGGGCGCCGATCCGGCCAATCCCGCGGCGGCGTTGACGGCGGATCGCTCCTCACATCTCGCCAATCTGTTCAACGCCTGGGGCGTGGATTTTGATCCGCACCAGGTGGTTGCGGACTCACGGTATGCCCTGAGCGTCGCGGTGAGCGAAAACGGGCCACCCGTGCGGCATCTGGGCGTGCTGGGCCTGGACGCCGGCGCCATGAACCCAAAAGACGTGGTGACCGAGGGGCTCTCCAACATCAATCTGGCAACCGCCGGCCACTTCACGATACATAAGGGTGCAAAGGTCGCCTTTGAGCCGCTGCTGTTCTCGAGTGATCAGGCGCAGCTGATGCCCGTGTCCCGCTTCCAGGCACTGCAGGACCCGGCCACACTGTTTGACGGCTTTCATCCGAGCGGTGAGCGCTACACCCTGGCGGCCCGCCTCAGCGGCGACATCGGGACCGCATTCCCCGGGGGACTGCCGCAGGGTGCCACGCTGGCGCCCGGGACGCGGTTGCTGACTCACTCGATCAAACCCCTGGAGGCGATTGTCGTCGCCGACACCGATGTGCTGTCGGATTACCTGTGGGTTCATTCACAGCAACTGGCAGGACAGCAGATCGCCCAACCCTTCGCCAACAACGGCGACCTGGTCGCCAACGCCGTGGACAATCTGGCGGGCAGCGATGACCTGATTTCGATCCGCGGCCGGGCCGGGTACCAGCGCCCGTTCGCGCGCGTCGAAGCCCTGCGTGCGCAGGCCGAGGACCGCTTCCGCGACAAGGAGCAGGAACTGGAGAAGCAGCTGCATGCCACCGAGGATCAACTCGCCGCCCTGCAATCGCAGCGAGCCGACCGCAGTGGCGCAATCCTGACGCCCGATCAGGAGCAGGCGCTGAACCGCTTCCAGGCCGAAAAGCTGCGCATTCGCAAGGAGCTGCGTGATGTTCAGCTGGGCCTGGATCAGAACATCACGCGACTGGGCAATTGGCTTAAGTTCCTCAACATCGTGCTGGCGCCGGTGCTGTTTGCCGTGATCACCGTACTGATCGGCTTGCTGCTGCGACGCCGGCAGCTGCGCAGGGCGCACCCATGATCCGGCCAGGACAGGTCGTATCACTGATCGTGGCCGGATTTGCGCTGGCGGGCGGCGGGGTTTGGCTGGTTTCCCGGCATGGCGCCGATAGCACCTCGGATGCGCAGACCCAGGTCCTGCGCCTGAGGCCGGACGAGCTCAATGCGGTGACACGGGTGCGAATTTCCAAAGGCGACGGCAGTCATGCAACTTTGCAACATGACGGCACCCGCTGGCTGGTCACGGAACGCGACTACCCGGCCGACACCGGGCAGGTGCGCAAACTGCTGCTCGACCTTGCGGGCCTGAAGACCGAGGAGCAGAAGACCTCCGACCCTGCCCTGTATGCAAAACTGGGCATCGAGGATCCCACCGGGGTATCCGCCACCAGCACCGGCCTGGAAATCGATCTGAGCGGGAAGACGCAGCGGCTGATTATCGGCAAGACCTCCGGTACCCTGTCGGTGTACGTGCGCGTCGCCGGCGCGGCGCAGAGTCTGCTCGCAACCCCCCAGGTGACTGCGGATGCTGATCCGCGCCATTGGCTGGATCGCTCACTGCTCGACATTTCAGCCGATCAGGTCACCGCGATTGACATCAAGGTGCAAGGCACACCGGACTACAGCATCAAACGCGCCGCGGCAGGCGCCGCTTCGGAGTTTGTCGTCAGTCCGATTCCCAAGGGCCGCAAGCTCGCGGACTCCGCGGCGCCGGCATCCCAGGCAGCCGCCCTGGCCGCACTGCAGCTGGATGATGTCCGCAAGGCCGGCACGGTTGCCGCCACCGCGCAGGCCGTCTTTCAAACCCGTGACGGCCTCAGTCTCACCCTCGCCGGCATCAAGGACGGCGAGCTGCGCTATATCACTGCCGCAGTCAGCGCGACGGCGCCGGATGCGCAGGGCCGGGCCCGGGATCTGAATGCGCGGGTTGCCGGCTGGGAATTCGAAGTGCCCGGCTATCGCTACGATGCACTGTTCCGACCCGTTGAAGAGCTGCTGGTACCCAAGAAGCCCGCATCCTCAGCCCCGGCCGCCTCCCCGAACCAATCACCCGCCACTGCGCCTGCCTCACCAACCGCCCTGCCGTTCGGTCCGAAAGCTCAAGGAGACTCCCATTAGCAAGCATGTCGCGGTGCGCGAGATCGCACGACCGGACCCGGCCGTCTGCAAGGCGCTGGGCACTTTTGGGGTAGCCACCGCACACGAGGCGCAGGGCCGTATCGGCCTGCTCGCCTCCTACATGCGGCCGATCTATGCGGGCAAGTCCATTGCGGGGCCGGCTGTCACGGTCTCCGCGCCACCGGGGGACAACTGGATGATCCATGTGGCGGTGGAGCTGTGCAAACCCGGCGATATCCTGGTGGTCGCCCCGACTTCGCCGTGCGAAGACGGCTACTTTGGCGATCTGCTGGCCACCTCACTACAGGCGCACGGCGTGCAGGCGTTGGTCATCGATGCCGGGGTACGCGACGTCGCAACGCTCAAGCAGATGGACTTCCCGGTATGGAGCAAGGCCATCTACGCCCAAGGCACGATCAAGGCCAGCCTGGGGTCGGTGAATGTTCCGGTCATTTGCGCCGCGCAGCTCATCAATCCCGGCGACGTAGTGGTCGCGGATGATGATGGGGTGTGCGTGGTGCGCAGCGCGGCGGCGGCGACCGTGGCCGAGGCCGCGGCCAAGCGTGGCGCCGCCGAGGAGGACAAGCGCAAGCGCCTGGCCTCGGGTGAGTTGGGGATGGATATCTACAAGTTCCGCGAGACGCTCGCGGCGCTGGGTCTGGTCTACAAGTAACGGCTTGGTCTGCTGCCGCGGCGCACTGGCTCGCGGCAGCAGCCATTGAATGGCGGGTGGCTTCAGCCGCGCCCTTCCTTCTTGGCGCGCTTGGCCGCGCGCTTCTCGTCCAGCGTCTTGGCTGGTTTCTTCTTTTCCTCTTTCTTACGATCCATGCCCTTGCTCATGTCGTTTCTCCTTATGTGGATGATCCAGACTGTAGGCGACGATACGCCAGGCGCCGGGTTCAAAGGAAGGCTTCGAGTCCCATCATGTCTCCGGTGAAGTGCTGCCGGTGCCCGGGCATTTCACGAACCCAGCGAAAATCCCGATTCTCGTAGCCCGGCGATACGGTACAGCCCGCGAGCATATATTCGCCCAGACAATGGGTCGCCTGCCAGCTGCCCGCGGGGATGACGGCGACCTGAACGCCAGCGCCGGTCACTGAGTTCAATTGCTGCCGGATGAGCCTGCGGGTGAGCGGGTCGTACCCGAGCAGTTCGCTGGGCGCGCCATGGTAGAAATGCCAGATCTCATCGGATTGCACCACATGCCAGGGGCAGGGACGATCGTGTTCGAGCAGGTAGTAAATCGTGGTGACCGCGCTACGTGAACCCTGCGCAGCCTGGACCTGGGTTTCCGACTTGTAGGCCTGGCGGAACCAGCCTCCTTCCTGATGGGGTTCCAGTCCCAGTTTTGCGATCAGTTCCTTGGCGGTGGGTTTCATGTGCGTACCTCGGCAGCAGAAGTTCCCGACCGGCGCCCGATCTGTCGCTGCAGCACCTGCTGATCCAGCGCCCCTTCCCAGCGCGCCACGACCAGGGTGGCCAGGCAGTTGCCGACCAGGTTGACGAACGTGAGCGCCTCGGCGAGCAGCCGATGAATGCCCAGCACCAGCGCGATGCTGGCCACCGGAATGCTGCCCACCGAGCCCAGCGTCGCGGCCAGGACCACAAATGCCGCGCCCGCAACTCCCGCGGCACCCTTGGATGTCAGCAGCAGCACCGCGAGGATCGTCAGTTGTCCTGCCAGCCCCAGCGGCGTGTCGGTCGCCTGCGCCAGGAACACGACCACGGTCGCCAGGTACAGGCAGGTACCATCCAGGTTGAATGAATAGCCGGTCGGGACTACCAGACCCACCACGGTGTCCTCGCAGCCCAGGGCGCGCAGCTTGCGCATCAGTTGCGGCAGCACGGTCTCGGTGGACGTGGTGGCGGCGACGATGACGATCTCTTCGCGGATGTAGCCCAGCAGGCGCCACAGGCTCACGCCGCACCACCAGCTCACCGCACCGAACACGACAATCACGAACAGCGCCGAGACCCCGTATAGCGTCAGGATCAACCGACCCAGCGCGACCAGCGAATCCGTGCCGAAGCGGCCGACGGTGAACGCCATCGAACCGAACGCCCCGAGCGGCGCAACCCACATGACCAGGCCGACGATGCGGAAGAACACTTCGCGCACGCTGTCGATCACATCCTTGAGCGGCTTGCCGCGCTCGCCGCAGGCAGCAAGAGCGGCCGCGAACAGCACCGATACCAACAATACCGGCAACACTTCCGTATGCGCGAACGCATCCACGAACGTCGCCGGAATCAGATCGAGCAGAAACTGCGCGACCCCCTGCGCGTGCGCCTTCGCGGTGTACTGGCTGACCGCGGCAGCATCCAGCGCATTGGCCGCTACATGCATGCCGGACCCGGGTTTGATCAGGTTCACGGCCGCCAGCGCCATCAGCAGCGCCACGCTGGTAATCACTTCAAAATAGATGAGCGCCTTCAGGGCGACGCGCCCGACCCGGCGCATGTCGTTCATGGCCGCGACGCCATGCACCACGGTGCAGAAAATCACCGGTGCGATCAGCATCCGTATCAGTGCAATGAAGGCATCGCCCAGGGGTTTCATGTCCTCGCCGAGCTTCGGGCGCCAGTGGCCCAGGGCAATGCCCGCCAACGTGGCCAGCAGCACCTGCACCCACAGCTGTCTGTGGAGCGGCGCGCGCACGCGCGCAGGCGTCCTGGCCAGATCACTCGTCATTGCCCCGCTCCCGCAGATTTCAGCAGTTCCGGCCGCGGTGGCAGCCACGGCACCGGAGGAAAGTCACAGGGTTGGGGTGGCTGCGTCAACTGCAGGCTCGCAAAACCGCGCCGGACACCGAAACGCAGGTCGGCCAGCCACCGCTGCGGCCCCTCGCCGCCGGCCATCGGCACTCTGGCAAACTGCATGAACGCGCGCACACGACACTGCGTCCGCGCCAGCAGCGCAATCCGCTCCGTCGGCATGCTGAACTGCTGCAGCCACACGAGGCCCGGACCGCTCTTCGCCGGCACCGCCTCGCCCTCGGGCGCGACGAGATCCACTCCGCGGCAGTCGCGCACGTCAATCAAACCCGGCAACAAAGAGATGCGCACCTGGCGCATGATCTCCTGACCGTTCCGGGACTGCACCAGCCACCCGTCCCAGCACACCGGGTCCGCAGGTGTCGGCGTCAGGACGCGATCGAAAATGCGGCTGCCGGGAAACTGCTCGTGGGCCGCGGCGTCCAGGCGCGTGGCGGCCAGATGACTGGCCACTCCGAAAATCGCGGTGATCCCGAGCCAGCAGGCGATGCCGCAGCCCAGCGCAACTGCGGGGCGCAGCCAGCGGCCGCAGGCGAGCATCACGACACCCAGCACCATGAAAACCACGACCGCCGGGGTCGCAACCCGCCCCGCGGCGAGCACCAGAACAGCGATAGCGGCGAGGGTGAGTGCAACCAGCACGCGCGCCAGCACGGAGCGCAGCAGGAACACCAGCGGCGCCGCCGCCAGCCATAACAGCGGTTCAAGAATGAACACCGAGTCGCCGTAAACCCAGCCGTTGTAGAACGGCCAGAACGGGTGCACACCGTAGCTGTTGGTGTAATCCATGGCCAGATGCAGCAATACACCGGTGACACCGGCTGCCGCAATCCAGGTCTGTTCCAATGCCGTGGCGCGCAGGCATCGCCAGCGAAGCCACAGCAGGCAGGCGCACCACAGCAGTACGGCACCGGCCAGGGCTCCGAGCAGGGTATGGGTGTAGCCGCGATGCTGCAGCACATAGGCCAGCGGTCCACCGCCAAAGCTCGTGTACAGCAGGTCCGCATCGGGCAGATTGCTGCCCACCACCGCGCACACCACCATGAGCCGCCGGAAAGTGCCGTCGGGCAATGCCGTCCGCGACGGCGCGGGCCGGCCGTGCGGCCGTGCACACCGTGCCACCGCCTCCCCGACGAGGGCACCGATCAGCGTATGGGTGATGTTATCCAGCTGCGGCCAGCCGCGCCTTCAGGCGCGGATATACCCGGTAGGCATTGGTCTCAAAGATGCGGGTCTTGTCCTGCGCCGACAGCGCCGAGGAGTCTATGTAGCGTTTGGTGTCGTCGTAGTACTGGCCCGTGGTCGGATCAATGCCGCGTACCGCGCCGACCATTTCCGAACCAAACAGGATGTTCTCCACGGCAATCACTTTCAGCAGCAGATCGATGCCGGGCTGGTGGTACACACAGGTGTCGAAGTACACATTCTTCATGACGTGCTCGGCCAGTGGCGGACGCTTCATGTCCTGGGCCAGCCCGCGATACCGACCCCAGTGGTAGGGCACCGCACCGCCACCGTGCGGAATGATCAGGCGCAGCGTCGGGAAGTCCTTGAACAGGTCACCCTGGATGAACTGCATGAAAGCGGTGGTGTCCGCATTGATGTAGTGCGCGCCGGTCGCGTGGAAGTTCGGGTTGCAGGAGGAGCTGACATGCACCATCGCCGGTACATCCAGTTCGACCAGCTTCTCGTACAGCGGATACCAGTGCCGGTCGGTAAGCGGCGGGGAGGTCCAGTGGCCACCGGACGGATCGGGGTTGAGGTTGGCGCCAATGAAGCCGAGTTCCTCGACGCAGCGCTCCAGTTCGCGGGCGCTGTTGGCCGGCGCGACCCCGGGGGACTGGGGCAGCATGCACACCCCCACAAAATTCTTCGGGTACAGCCCCACCACCCGGGCGATCAGGTCATTGTTGATCTGCGACCACTCGAGGCTGGTCGCCTCCGTGCCGATATGGTGGGCCATGGTGGAGGCGCGCGGCGAAAAAATGGTCACATCCGAACCGCGCTCGCGCTGCAGTTTCAGCTGGGCCTTCTCGAGGCTGTCGCGGATCTGGTCATCGCCGATGCGCAGCGAGGCCCGTGACGGGGTCTGCGCCGGATCCTTGAGCGCTGCGATCTGGGCTTCGCGGAAGGTCGTCAGATCCGCGGGAGCCGTAGTGTAGTGCCCGTGACAGTCGATGATCATAGTGGGATACCGGGTTAGGCGATAAAGAGCGCAAATGCTATCGGCGGCTGGAGTGTCCTGACAAGGACAATCGACTTCGCTATGGTGTGACCATGCAGCAACGACCTTTGGGCAGGACGGGGATACGGCTGTCGGCGCTGGGCTTCGGCTGCATGACGCTGATCGGCTGGTACGGCACGCGCAACGACGAGGAGGCGCGCGCCACACTGCTGTCTGCCCTGGACCGGGGCATCACCCACCTGGATACCGCGGCCAGCTACCAGCTGGGGGAGAATGAAAAATTCGTCGGCGCCGCCATCCGCGGACGCCGCGACGGGCTGTTCCTGGCCACGAAGTACGGCATCACCCGCGACGGTGCGGGCCAGCTGGTCATCGACAACCAGCCCGGATCCTTGCGCGAGGCGGTGGAATCGAGCCTGACGCGGCTGGGAACGGACCGCATCGACCTCTTCTACCTGCATCGTATCGATCGCGACACCCCGATCGAGGAGTCAGTCGGAGCACTGGCGCGGCTGGTCCAGGCCGGCAAGATCCGGCACATCGGTCTGTCAGAATGCAGTGTCCAGACGCTGCGCCGGGCACATGCCGTGCACCCGGTCGCGGCCGTGCAGAATGAATACTCGCTTTGGTCGCGGGAGCCGGAAAACGCGGTCCTCCCGGCCTGCCGCGAGCTGGGCGTGGGCCTGGTGGCGTACAGCCCCCTCGGGCGGGGCTTTCTCGCTGCCAATTTCCGCTCGCTCAAGGATCTGCCGGCCGATGACAATCGCCGCAGTCAGCCGCGCTTCCAGGAGGCCAATGCCGCGCACAATGCCCGGCTGGTGGCGGCGATCGCCGCCCTTGCGGCGCGCAAGGGCTGTTCACTGCCGCAACTGGCCATCGCCTGGGTGCTGGCGCAGGGTGCGGATGTGCTGCCCATCCCGGGCATGAAGACCCAGGCACACCTGGATGACAACCTCGGTAGCCTGGAGGTCGTGCTGACAGCTGCCGAAGAACAGCAGTTGCGCCAGCTGGTCGATCCAATGCAGGTCCTGGGGGACCGGCATCCGCCGCCGATGATGAAGACGCTGGACGCCTAGCCCTTCAGCAGATCCCGCTCCAGCGCATCCAAGGTCCGCATCGCCGGCAGCACCTGCTGCACGCTGGAATTGGGCTCGCGGCCTTCCTGGATGGCGCTGAAGAACTCGCGATCCTGCAGCTCGATGCCATTCATCGACACGTCTACCTTGGACACATCGATGGGCTTCTGATTGCCATCGAGCAGGTCATCGTAGCGGGCAATGTAGGTGCCCTTATCGCAGATGTAGCGGAAGAATGTCCCCAGCGGGCCATCGTTGTTGAACGACAGCGACAGCGTACAGATCGCGCCGGACGGCACCTTCAACCCGATGCTCATGTCCATGGCGATGCCGAGCTGCGGATGCAGCGGTCCTTGCAGTGCGTGGCAGCGGGACACCGTCTCGCCGGTCTGGTACTGAAACAGGTCGACGGTATGGCAGGCGTGGTGCCACAGCAGGTGATCGGTCCAGCTGCGCGGCTTGCCCAGCGCATTCATGTTGGTGCGCCGGAAAAAGTAAGTCTGCACGTCCATCTGCTGGACCTTCAGCTCGCCGGCCTGGATGCGCTTGTGGATCCACTGGTGGCTGGGATTGAAGCGGCGGGTGTGGCCGGCCATCGCGATCAGGCCGGTCTCCTGCTGCAGCGCCAGCACCTTCTCCGCGTCGGCCAGATTGTCCGACATGGGAATCTCGACCTGCACGTGCTTGCCGGCGCGCAGGCACTGCATGGTCTGTGCGGCGTGCATCTGGGTAGGCGTGGCGAGGATGGCCGCCTCGACGCCCGGCTGGGCCAGAGCCTCCCCGAGGTTGGTGGTCCAGTGCGGGATCGCGTACTTGCGCGCGACCTCGGCGGTGGAGTCCGGACTGCCACCGGACAACGATGCGATGCTGATACCGCTGATCTTCTGGATGGCCTCGATATGCTTTACGCCGAAAGCGCCTTGTCCGGCGACAACGATCTTCATTCCAAAGTCCTCAACAGGTGCGTGTAAGGATTCATGCTTTAAGGTTGATTCTCGAGAATGATGTGCCCCAGTGCCGTGTTCGAGCACGGCACGTGATAGAAGCGGTACACCTCCTTCACGTTATCGTTCAAAGCACCGCGCATCGCCAGCCACATGACCAGTTCGATGCCTTCCGAGCCGGCTTCGCGCACATATTCAAGGTGCGGGATCCTGGTCAGGCCGATCGGGTCCTTGGTCAGACCGTCCAGGAATCTCTTGTCCCATTCCGGGTTGATGAGTCCCGCACGGGTGCCCTGCAGCTGGTGCGACATGCCGCCGGTGCCGAACACCACGACCTTCAGATCCTCGGGGTATGACTCAACGGCCTTGCGCAGCGCGCGTCCCAGATCGAAGCAGCGCTTGCCCGTCGGCGGCGGATACTGCACGACATTGATCGGGAAAGGGATGACCTCGCACGGCCACTGATCTTCGGGCTTCAGATCGCCGAACAGCAGGTTCAACGGCACGGTCAGGCCGTGATCCACGTCCATCCGGTTGACGACCGTCATGTCGAATTCATTCAGGATCAGCGATTGCGCGATGTGGCAGGCGAAATCCGAATTCCCCTTCACCACCGGCACCGGGCGACGGCCCCAGCCCTCATCGGCCGACAGAAACTCATCGGCGCAGCCAATGGCGAAGGTCGGGAAAATGGTCGCATCAAAGGCCGAGGCATGATCGTTGTAGATCAGGATCGCCACATCGGGCTTGTGCTCGGCCATCCATTTGCGGGAGAACTCAAAGCCCTTGAAGATCGGCGCCCAGTAAGGCTGCTGCTGCTTGCCCAGATCGATGGTCGCAGCGATCGCGGGAACATGCGAGGTGGTGACACCGGCGGTGATTCTTGCCATGTTTGTTCAAAGACTCGGGTTTGACTTGCTGCGGTTGCCCTTCGGACTGCGACCACCCGCGAGCATCATCTCGGAATAGTCCTTCTGCGACATGCCGGTCATGGTTGCCACGGCGACCAGATAGGGAAAGCCGTCGGTCGAGAACAGCTTGGCAAGAAAATAGATATTGCCACCGTTCTGCATCATCGCCGTGTAGTCACGATTCAGGACCGCGGCGGTCTGCGACTCAGTGAGCTTCCAGGGTTTTAGGTACTCCACTTCATTGGCTTTGAACTTTTCGCGATTCTCCGGCTTCATCAGCGACATGCAGAACTGGTTCAGGTTGAAGCCCTGGCGCGAGCGGAAGGTGTTGAACACCAGCGTACCGGGAATGTCCTCAAACTCGGTGAGGTACGGTGACAGATGCTTGTCGGACATTAGCCTTCCTTCAACCTTGAAAACTGGTACAGCCGGTGTGGATTGTCGACCAGGATCTTCTGCTGCAGCTGCGCCTCCGGAGCCATCAGCGGAATCAGATCGACGAGATCGCCGTCATTGGGCATGTATTTGGCGATATTCGGATGCGGCCAGTCCGTACCCCACAAAATCCGATCCGGCGCGGCCTCGATCAGCGCGCGCGCGAAGGGCACCGCATCCGTGAACGGCGGGCCATTGCTGGCGATGCGCTCGGAGCCGCTGATCTTCACCCAGCAGCGCTCGTTGGTTTTCAGAACGCCCAGCAGATGGCGGAACGGTTCCTGCTCCAGGCCGGCCTTGGTCGGTACCCGGCCCATGTGATCGATGATGAACGGCACGGGCATGTCGCGCAGCAGATCACGGTGCTCGACGAGGTCCCCCGCATCGAAGTGCAGGTCGACGTGCCAGCCGAGCGGGCGAATGCGCGCAATGATGCGGTGGAACTCGCCCATATCCGGCATACCGCCCAGATGCTTCACGAAGTTGAAGCGCACGCCGCGAATGCCGCCGGCGTGCAGCTTGTCATAGTCACGGGCGGTGAAACTGTCGTCGGCGTTGGCCACGCCCCGGTACTGGCCGCCGCTGGCCGCGATGGCATCCACAATGACCGTATTGTCGCTGCCGTGGCAGCTGGCATTGACCAGCACCGCACGGTCCAGCCCCAGAATGGACTGCAGCTCGCGGAACTTCTCCAGCGGGGCATCCGGCGGGGTGTAGGTGCGGTCGGCAGCGTAGGGATACTTGGCGCCCGGTCCGAATATATGGCAGTGGGCGTCGCACGCACCGGCCGGCGGGCGATACTTGGGCTTGTGCGTGTTGGGATCCGGTGGTTTGCAGGTTGGTATCATCAGGTGTGCGGGCATCGGCGGGTAATTTGATATCGTAGCCGCGCAGCCCAGCGGACACAATCGCCGGAGATTTTACCCCCATGAACGCCCAATCCGTCCCGAATCATTCCGGCGCTGGAACTGCGCAGCTGCGCACGGATTTCGCCCATCTCATCGATGGCGAATTGGTCAGCGGGAAAGAGTGGTTTGACGTGGTGAATCCAGCGACCGGCACGGCTTTCGCCCGCGCGCCGCTCCTGAGCCGCGCGCAGCTCGACCGCGCCGTGATGGCCGCGCGCCGCGCGTTCCCGGCCTGGCGTGCCACGGCCGTGGCGGAGCGCCGGGCGGCCATCGGCCGCATGGCGCAGATTCTCACCGACAATGCCGCCGCGCTGGCCGAGCTGCTCACGCTGGAACAGGGAAAACCACTGGGGCAGTCGCGCGATGAGATCAGTCGCGCGGCCACGCAGTCCGTCGGAATGGCCGACATCGTCATCGCCGACGAACTGCTGGAGGACAATGCGCAGCGCCGCATCGAGTTGCGGCATTTCCCGCTCGGGGTGGTTGGCATCATCACGCCGTGGAATGCTCCCATCAATCTGGCCGCTGGCCCCCTGGTCGCGGCGCTGTACACCGGCAACACCGTGGTGCTGAAGCCCTCGCCCTATACACCGCTGTGCACTCTCAAGATCGCAGCCCTGCTGCGTGAGGTGTTTCCCCCGGGCGTGCTCAATGTGGTGGCGGGCCCGGATGAACTCGGTGAATGGATGACGGCGCATCCGGGCATCGACAAGATCTCATTCACCGGATCGGTACAAACCGGCAAGCAGGTCATGGCCAGCTGTGCCGGCACTCTCAAGCGCTTCACGCTGGAGCTGGGCGGAAATGATGCGGCCATCGTGCTGGATGACGTGGACCCGCGCGCCGTTGCCCCAAAGCTGTTCTTCGCCGCCTTCGTCAACAGCGGCCAGGTGTGCATGGCGATCAAGCGTATCTACGCGCACGAAAGCATCTACGAGGAACTGTGCACCGCACTGGCCGAAGAGGCGACCAAGGCACGCCTCGGCAGCGGCCTCGAAGCGGGTGTCCAGCTCGGTCCGATCCAGAACAAGGAGCAGTACGACAAGGTCATCGGCATTCTCAACGACACGACCGCGCAGGGTGCGCGCATCCTGGCCGGCGGCCGGGTGCCCGACGGTCCGGGTTATTTTTTCCCCCCGACGGTGGTTGCCGATATCGATGAGCACAGCCGCCTGGTGCAGGAGGAACAGTTCGGACCCATTGTTCCGGTGCTCAAGTTCGCGGACGAAGAAGACGCCCTGCGCCGTGCGAATGACACCCGCTTTGGGCTGTCCGGCTCCGTGTGGAGCGCCGATCCGGAGCGCGCCGCGCGTTTGGCTGCACGCCTGGAAGTCGGCACCGCCTGGATCAACCAGCATCGGACCACTTCGGCAACGGTGCCCTTCGGCGGCGCCAAGGAATCCGGCATGGGGCGTCAGTACGGCGCGCTCGGGCTGAAGGGCTATATGGAGCCGCGCGTCATCAGCGTGCTCAAGGGCTGATGCGCACGGTCAGCGCACTCGCGCCAGCAAGCCCAGCGTCACGACGACCAGCACCGTGGTCGGCAGCCACGCGAGCATTACCGGGTCCAGATCGAACACGATCGTGCCGCTCTCGATGAATCGCTGCAGGAAAAAGAATCCCAGCCCCAGCAGCAGGCCGGTCAGCAAACGCGCGCCGGTAGCCGAGGAGCGCATCGGTCCGAGCACAAACGGAATTGCCAGCAATACGGCAAAGGCGATGGCGCCGGTGCGCGCGATGCGTGACCAGAACGCGAACAGGTATGGCTTCGGATCCAGCGAGTTGGCCCGGTAATAGCCGATCAGGCTCCACAGCGCGCTGCTGGCCAGCTCGCCCGGTTCCGACATGGCCAGACTCAGGAATTCGCCGCTGACGTTGGATTCAAGCGTCCGTACGCCCTGCGAGGTGGCCTTGACCTGATCGCCCGTGAAGCGCGACTCGGCATAGCCGCGCAGCACCCAATGATGATCCGTGCCGGGCAGCGCGCGCGCCGCCCGCCCCATCGCCAGCAGGTGATGATCGCTGGACACCTCGAATATCAGCATCCCGCCATGGACCTCCCCGTCCTGGGACTGCTCCACACCCAGGATCTGATTGCCATCGCGCACCCAGGCGGACCCACCACTGAAGCTGGCATCCGAAAAGCGCGCAAACGCCTTCTGCTGCCGCGCGACCTGCTGCAGGGGTGGCGCGAGCAGTTCGCCCAGAATCACTTCCACGGCGACCAACGCCATGCCGGCGATGAACACCGACACGGCCAGTCGCGCCACCGAGACCCCGGCCGCGCGCGCCACCGTCAACTCGCTGCCGCTGGCCAGTGCGCCCAAGCCCAGCAGGGAGCCGATCAGCGCGCCGATCGGCATCAGGTCCCAGGCCTGTTGCGGCGCGCTCATCAGCGCAAACCAGAATGCGTCGAGACTGCCGTAATGTCCGGTGCCGGTGTCACCCTGCTCGTAGATAAAGATGATCAACACCGCCAGCGCGATGATCACGGCCATGACCAGTGCGGTCGTCGCCAATATCCGCCGTACGATGTAGCGATCAAGAATGTTCATGCGGGGCTCATCGCCGGCGGCGGCGCTGTGGTCCGGTTGCGCATTCGCGCCAGCCACTGCGGCAGCCGCGCGATCAGCAGCACCGTGACCACCACCACTACATGCGTCCACCACAGCCCGATGGCGGCGGGGAAAGTGCCGCGCTCCATGGCGAGCCGCCCATACGAGAGCAGATAGAAATACAGGATGAAAAGCAGTACGGCCAACCAGACTCGTGACAGCCGCCCGCGTCGCGGCGGGAGCCGGCTGATCGGCACGGCCAGTACGGCCAGTACCAGACACATGACCGGCAGCGCCAGGCGCCATTGCAGCTGCGCCTGCCGGTCCAGTGCGACCGCACCAATCAGTTCACGCGTCGGCACCGCATCCAGGTCCGCGACCGAATCGCGCATCCGTGGCAGCTGCACGGGGATCGAGAGTTGCGAGAATTTTTTTATGATGCGGTACTGCGCGCTACCCGGCACCCCTTCGAAGCGCTCCCCGTCGTACAGGACGATCGTGAGGCTCTGCCCATCCGGGGCCAGCATGTGGCGTGCCCGCTGGGCCAGTGCCACTTCGACCCGGCCGCCGCTATCGCGCTCGACGAAAACATCCGACAGCGTGCCATCCGCCAGTGCCTGCTGCGCGTAGACCACCGTGCTGCCGCCGCCAAAAGTGCGGAACCGTCCCGGCGCCAGGGACGCGAACTGGCCGGCGTGCACGGCTTCCTGACGCAAGGTCAGGACGCGCGCCATGGACTGCGGACCCACCTGCAGCGACAGCCAGGCCAGGACGGCTGCAACGACGATACCGATGGCGATCACCGGGGCATAAATGCGCCCCATCCCGACCCCACAGGCCAGTGCCGCCGTCATTTCGCTGTCGTGATACAGCCGTCCGAAAGCCATCACCATGCCCAGCAGCAATCCGACGGCCACGAATATCGGCAGGTGCTGCACGGCTCCCAGCCCGATCAATGCGAACACCACATCATGCGGATACTGGTTGTCCGCGGCCCGGCTGAGCACGCGTGCACCCTCATTGGTCAGCAGGATCAGGACCAGCACCAGCGTCACCGCAAAGCCACTGGCGATCATTTCCCGCAAAATATAGCGTTCGAGAAGGCGGCCCAAAACCCTACCTGCTGGCTGAATTCGGTTAGACTTGCACGTTCAACCGCCAACCTTAGAGCAGACCGCCCGGCACCACAATGGTTCGGAAACCTTTGGTGCGCGGTACACGTGGAGGCCGATGATGCAGTTTGACGTATGGTCCAAGTCTGTCGCTGACCTGTCCGCGGAATGCATCGCGGCCGGAGTGTTCGAAGACGGCAAGCTCGGCACCGAAACCGCCGCGCTCGACAAGACCACCGGTGGCCGAATCAAAGGTGTGGTCGAGCGCGGCGACTTCAGCGGCAGAGCCGGTGAGACGCTGTTGCTCTCGGAAGCGGGCCTCGCGGCCACGCGCGTCGTCCTGGTTGGACTCGGGGCCGAGCGCAGTTACGGCCGCAAAAGCTGGCGCCGTGCCTGCGTCGCGGCGCTGACCGCCATCGGGCGCACCCGCATCCGCAGTGTCGCGCTGGCCATCGAACGGCCGACCGCCAAGGACCTCAACGATTACTACTTTGGACGTTGCGTAGCCGAGATTGCCGGCGCTGTCCTGTATCGCACCAACGATCTGAAAACCGGCAAGAAGCCTCCGGCACCGCTGATCAATCTGGTCGTGGCCGGACCCGTGCGGGCCACGGGCAGCGCCGAAGCCAAACGTGGCCTCGAGCATGGTCGCGCGCTGGCCACCGCCACCGCCTTGCAGCGGGACTTGGGCAATCTGCCGGCGAATATCTGCACGCCGCGCTATCTGGCCGAGCGCGCGAAGGGTCTGGGCAAGCGCCACAGCTCGGTAAAGGTCAAAGTGCTCGACGAGGCCGCGATCCGGCGCGAGAAGATGGGTTGCCTGCTGGCGGTTACCCAGGGCAGCGCCGAGCCGCCACGCTTCATCGTCATGGACTACCAGGGGCCGCGCGCGGCGCGCGCCGCACCCATTGTCATGGTGGGCAAGGGCATCACGTTCGACACCGGCGGCATCTCCCTCAAGGACCCGAATGCCATGGACGAGATGAAGTTCGACATGATGGGTGCCGCGACCGTCATAGCCATCATTTCATTCCTCGCCGAAGCGAAATTGCCGCTGCGGGTCGTGGGTCTGGTCGCGACCTGCGAGAACATGCCCGACGGCATGGCCGTCAAACCGGGCGACATCGTCACGAGTGCCTCGGGCCAGACGGTCGAAATCCTCAACACCGATGCCGAGGGACGGCTGATCCTGTGCGATGCACTGCATTATGCACGGCGCTTTGATCCGTCGGTCCTGGTCGACATGGCCACCCTCACCGGTGCCTGCGTGATCGCGCTGGGCGCCCACCACAGCGGTGTCATGGGCAATGACGACGCGCTCGTCGCCGACCTGGTCGCCGCCGGTGTGCGCGCCGATGACCGCGCCTGGCAGCTGCCGCTGACCGAAGAGTACGCCGAACAACTGAAGTCCAACTTCGCCGACATGGCCAATATCGGTGGCCGCGAGGGGGGCGCGATCACTGCGGCGGCCTTTCTGTCCAAGTTCACGCAGGGCATCAAGTGGGCGCACATGGATATCGCCGGCACCGCCTATCAGGGCGGCGTGCACAAAGGCGCCACCGGCCGCCCGATGGCGCTGTTGACCGACTTCCTGGTCGAGCGCGCCGGCGGCGGCTGAACCATCCTGGCCACACAGCCGTCAGTCACGTTTTACGTGGTCGAGGATGCCTCGCCGACCGCGCAACTGACGATCGCCTGCCGCATCACCGAGAAAGCCTGGAAAGCCGGCAACACGGTGCTCATCCAGCATGCCGATCCGGGCGAACTGGGCCGGCTCGATTCGATGTTGTGGACGATGGGCAACGAGCACAGTTTCATCCCGCACGAGATTGCGACCGAGGCGCCGCGACTGACCGGAACCCCGGTGGTCCTCAACACCGGCACCGGACCCAGCGCACCGGTTGATGTCCTGATCAACCTGCGGCCACACCTGCCCGAGCGCCCCGAACTGGCGACCCGCATCATCGAAATCATCGATGCCGATCCGGCGCGCCGGATTGCGGGGCGGGAGCGGTTCAAGGCCTACCGCGATCGCGGTTTCGAATTGGAGAAGCACGACCTGTAGGGCCTTCGCGGGCGGCAATCGTGGCCGGCCAAGTCGCGCCGGCTATAATGATCGACCATGTTTCACGGCTGCCAGAATTGATGGATAAGGTCTACGCCCCACAGGAGATCGAGCGGCGCATCTATGAGCGCTGGGAGCGCAGCGGCTGGTTCGCACCCCGCGGGTCCGGTGATCCATATTGCATCGTCATCCCCCCGCCCAATGTCACGGGCACCTTGCACATGGGCCATGCGTTCCAGCACACGCTGATGGATGCCCTCACCCGCTATCAGCGCATGCGCGGCGCCGCCGCGCTGTGGCAGTCAGGCACCGACCATGCGGGCATCGCGACACAGATGGTGGTGGAGCGGCGCCTCGAAGCGCAGGGCCAGCAGCGCAGCCAGTTGTCGCGCGAGCAGTTCGTCGCGCGCGTGTGGGAATGGAAGGACGAATCCGGCGGCACCATCTGCGCACAGATGCGTCGCCTCGGGGACTCAGTGGACTGGACGCGCGACCGCTTCACCATGGATCCGGGCCTGTCGCGGGCCGTCGTCGAGGCCTTCGTGCGCCTGCACGCGGAAGGTCTGATCTACCGCGGCAAGCGACTGGTGAACTGGGATCCCGTGCTGCTGACCGCACTGTCCGACCTGGAGGTCCAGGGCGAGGAGGAGGACGGACACCTGTGGCACTTGAGCTATCCGCTGGAGGATGGCAGCGGCCACCTGATCGTGGCCACCACCCGCCCGGAGACCATGCTCGGCGACACGGCGGTCGCGGTGAATCCCACGGATGAGCGCTACCTGCATCTCATCGGACGCAATCTGCGCCTGCCCCTGAGCGAGCGGCTGATTCCGATCATCGCGGACGATTATGTGGATACCGCGTTCGGCTCAGGGTGCGTGAAGATCACCCCGGCGCACGACTTCAATGACTATGAGATCGGCAAGCGCCACAATCTGCCCCAGATCAATATTTTCACGCCGCAGGCGCGGGTCAACGACAACGCCCCGGCGCGCTTCGTGGGTCTCGACCGCTACGAGGCGCGCAAACGCATCGTGGCGGAGCTCGAACAGGCAGGCTTGCTCGCGCGGGTCGACAGGCACCGTCACATCGTGCCGCGTGGCGACCGTTCGGGGGCCGTGCTGGAGCCATATCTCACCGATCAGTGGTATGTGAAGGTCGCACCGCTGGCCGAGCAAGCCGTGGCCGCGGTTCGCGACGGGCGGACCCGATTCGTACCGGAGAACTGGTCGCGCACCTATTTTGAGTGGATGAAAAACATCCACGACTGGTGCATCAGCCGCCAACTGTGGTGGGGGCACCGCATTCCCGCCTGGTATGACGGCGCGGGCAATGTCTACGTGGGCCACGATGAGGCCGACGTGCGTGTCCGGCACGAGCTTGGACCCGCCGTGGCCCTGACCCAGGATAGCGACGTTCTGGATACGTGGTTCTCCTCAGCCCTGTGGCCATTCTCGACTTTGGGCTGGCCGGATGAATCTGCGCAGCTGGCCAGGTTCTACCCGACCAATGTGCTGGTGACCGGCTTCGACATCATTTTCTTCTGGGTGGCCCGGATGATGATGATGGGGCTGAAGTTCACCGGGCAAGTGCCGTTTCGGGACGTCTACATCACGGGCCTGATCCTGGATGAGTTCGGCGAGAAGATGTCGAAGTCCAAGGGCAACATCATTGATCCGCTCGATATTGTTGATGGCATCGGGCTCGAAGCGCTGCTGGTCAAGCGCACTTCCGGGCTCATGCAGCCGCAGCTGAAGCCGGCCATCGAAAAGCACACGCGCCGCCAGTTCCCTGACGGCATCGCCGCGCACGGCACCGATGCCCTGCGCTTCACATTGGCGGCACTGGCCACGCCCACGCGCGAGATCCGCTTTGATCTGGCGCGGGTCGAGGGCTACCGCAAGTTCTGCAACAAGGTGTGGAATGCCGCGCGCTTCGTGATGCTGATGGTTGAGCACACCGCTGTGGAGGGCACGACGCCGCAGTTCTCCACCGCCGACCTGTGGATCCGCTCGCGGTTCGGCCGCCTGCTCGGCGAGGTGGAGCGCGCGTTCACGGACTACCGATTCGACTTCGCGGCCAGCGCCCTGTACCAGTTCACCTGGTATGAGTTCTGTGACGTGTACGTGGAGCTCACCAAGCCGGTGCTGCAGTCACCGGATGCGTCCCAGGCCGCCCGCAGCGGCGCCCGCACGACTTTGCTGCAGATTCTCGAGGCCCTGCAGCGCGCCCTGCATCCGCTGATGCCCTTCATCACCGAAGAGATCTGGCGCAAGGTCGCCCCGCTCGCGGGCCGCAATGGCCCATCGGTCATGATCGAGCCGTATCCGCAGGCTCGTGATTTTCCCGCCGATGAGCAGGCCGAAAAGGACATCACCTGGGTACAGCAGTTCGCGCTCGCGGTGCGGCAGATCCGCGCCGCGATGAATATTGCCCCCGCGCGGCGCATTCCCGTGCTGCTGCGTGGCGCCCAGGAGGCGGATTGGCAGTGCGTGATGCGCAACCGCGCTTCGCTGGAACATCTGGCGGGACTGGAGCGGATTGAACGACTGCAGCCCGCACAGGAGGGCCCGCAATCCGCCACCGCCATGCTGGGCGAAGTGCACATCCTGGTGCCCATGGCCGGCCTCATCGATGTCGCGGCCGAGATCGAACGCCTGACCAAGCGCCAGGCCAAGGTCACGCAGGATCTAGCCAAGACACGCGCGAAACTGGCCGCTGAGACTTTCGTGCGCAATGCCCCCGAGGCCGTCGTCAAGGCCGAGCGCGACCGGCTCACCGAGCAGGAGCGCACGCTGTGCGACATCCAGGCGCAGCTCGAAGCCATGCGCAAGCTGGGCCCTTGACCAGCGGCGCGATCACGGAGCAGAGCCAGGCGCTGATGCGGGCGCTGACGGCCGTCGAGCGCGTCATCCTCGGCAAACCCACCCAGGTGCGTTTGTGCCTGGCCTGTCTGCTGGCGCGCGGTCACCTGTTGATCGAGGATGTCCCGGGCGTAGGCAAGACGACGCTCGCCCATGCGCTGGCGCATATCCTCGGACTTAGCTGGCAGCGGGTGCAGTTCACCAGCGACCTGCTGCCGGCCGACATCATCGGTGTCTCGGTGTTTGATCGCGGTACCCAGCAGTTTCACTTCAAGCGCGGTCCGCTGTTCACCCAGCTGCTGCTGGCCGATGAGGTCAATCGCGCCAGTCCGCGCACCCAGAGCGCCTTGCTGGAGGCGATGGAGGAGCGCCAGGTCAGTGTGGACCTGACGACCTTTCGGCTCCCCGAACCGTTCTTTGTCGTGGCCACGCAAAATCCCCACGAGCAGCGCGGCACCTTCGCCCTGCCTGAGTCGCAGCTCGATCGCTTCCTGATGCGGGTCAGCTTGGGCTATCCGGATTCGGCATCGGAGCGGCGCCTGCTGCAGGGTGATGAACCGCGTGAACAGCTCGCGCAAATGGCCGCCGCGCTGGACCCGGCCGCAATCCTCGGCATGCAGCAGACCGTGCGGCAGGTACACCGCTCCGCACCCCTGCTCGATTATGTGCAACGCCTGGTCGAGCACAGTCGCACGCGCAGCGATCTGAAGCTTGGGCTGTCGCCGCGCGCCGCCCTGGGGCTGTTGCGTGCCGCGCAGGCGCACGCCTTCATCGCCGGCCGCGACACGGCGCTGCCGGAGGATGTACAGGCGGTGCTGCCGGCGGTGGTGGCCCACCGCCTCGAGCGTCGCGAAGCCACGGCCGGCACCGGCCCGAGTCTGGCCCAGGAACTCATTCGCGCCGTGCCCGTTCCAATCTGACACGCGGGAGGCATCCGGATGCGCGCCTTCATGCAACGCCGGATGGCGGCCTGGATCAGACGCAGACAGGGAGTCGATGTGCTGCCCGTCACCCTGCAGCGGCGGCGCCTGTACATCCTGCCCACCCGTGCCGGGGTAGCCTTCGGCGTCTTGCTGCTGCTCATGCTCATCGCCGGGCTCAATTACGCGAACAGCCTGGCGCTGCTGGTGACCTTTCTGCTGGCCGGCCTGGCGCTGGTGGCCATGCACTCCTGCCATCGCAACCTGCTCGGGCTGACCGTGGCCGAGCTGTCATCGGCGGACAGTTTCGCCGGTGAACACGCCGAGCTGCGGCTGCGCCTGGCCAACAGCCGCGCTCAGCTGCGGCCCGGTATCGAAATTGACGGCGCTGGGATTGCCGCCGTGGCCGGCACGGCCCCCGCCAACGGCGAGGTCGTCGTGAGCCTGCGCATGGCCGCGCCGCGCCGGGGCCTGCTGCCCATTGGTCGCTTGCGCATCATGAGCACCTGGCCGTTTGGCTTGTTTCGCGCCTGGACCTGGCTGCATCTGGCGCATTCAGTCACGGTTTATCCGCGGCCCGCCGGCCAAAGGCCCATGCCAATGGCTGCGGGAGCGAACCGCGGCACGGCGCCGCGCGAGTCCGGTGACATCGACGAGTGGGCCACGCTGCGGGCGTTTCGCGATGGCGACTCGCCACGCCAGGTGGCCTGGAAGGCCTACGCGCGCGGCGCGCCGCTGCTGGTCAAGGAATACACCGCCAGCGGCAGCGCCGAGCGGCTGTTCGATTTCGCGACGCTCGCGGGCCTGGATACCGAGCAGCGCCTGTCACAACTGGCGCGCTGGATCGTCAATTGCGCCTCTGACGGTGAAGGCTTTGGCGTGCGGTTGCCGCAGCAGCTCATCGAGTTGGACCAGGGAATGGTGCACCGTCAGCGGTGCCTGCGTGCCCTTGCCCTGTTTGGCAGCGAGTCCGCGCGCCAATGAGTGATCGGCCCGCAAGCCAGCAACGGGCCACACACTGGATGGTCGGGGCCTACGTCATGGGTGCGCTGCTGCACCTGGGGCAGGTGCCCTTATGGGTAATCGTGCTGGCCTGCAGTGGCGCCGCCTGGGCACTGGCCGCCGCGCATGGTCGGGCGCGCTTACCCGGGCGGATCTTCAAAGTGTCGCTCACCGTAGCGCTCACCGGCACGGTGCTGGCGATGTTTCATACCCTGAACGGGTTGAATGCGGGCTCCGCCCTTTTGGTACTGATGGGTGCGATCAAGCTGCTGGAGGCGACCACGCGGCGCGACCGGCTGATTGTCGTCGGTGTGGCGTTCTATCTGTTGCTCGCGGCCTGCCTCGCCTCGCAGGAGCTGCTGCGCGCACCACTGTATCTGCTGCAGGCCTGGGTGTGCTGCACGGCGCTGCTGTACGCGGCGCACCCGGACGCGCCGTTGCCGTCGCGCCTGGCCGGCCGGATCAGCGCCCGCAGCTTGGGGTTCGCGCTGCCACTGGCGCTGCTGCTGTTCGCGCTGTTTCCACGACTGTCCGGCTCGTTCTGGTCCTTGGGCGCTGCAAATCAGGCGCAAACCGGGCTGTCGGACACGATGAGCCCGGGCAGCATCTCGGAACTGAGCAATTCGACCGATCCGGTCTTCCGGGCCTGGTTTGCGGGACCGGTGCCGCCGCCACAGCAGCGCTACTGGCGCGGCCCGGTGCTGCACGACTTCGACGGCTACAGCTGGACCCGCACCAACGGCGACAACTTTCACTCTGAAGCCCTGATGTATCTGGGTCAGGCCTATCACTACCAGATCAGGTTGGAGCCGGATTCCGGTCCGTGGTGGCCGGCACTGGACACCGTGCAGAGCGTCGATGCGCGCGGCACACGCATTACGGCCGACCGGCAGCTGCAAGCCTTTCGGCCGGCACACGATGCGGTCACCTACTTCGCGGTCTCCTATACCACAACCGTTTCGGCGGACACGCTCTCGCGCATCGCGCGTCAGTTCGATACCCATGTGGTGACGGGACGCAATCCGCGCAGCCAGGCGCTGGCCCGGCACATGCGCGCATCCGCCCCGGACGTCCCGGCCTACATCAACAGCGTGGTCGCGCTGTTTCGTGATGGCCACTTCGAGTACACCCTCACGCCGCCGCTGCTCGACCTGGATTCAGTGGATGACTTCCTGTTCAATACCCGGCGCGGATTTTGCGGTCACTTCGCCTCCGCGTTCGCGCTGCTGATGCGCGCCGGCGGCGTGCCCGCACGCGTGGTGACCGGTTACCAGGGCGGGGAGTGGAACCCCATCGGAGGCTATCTGCTGATCAGGCGCTCCGATGCGCACGCCTGGGTCGAGGTATGGGAGGACGGCCGCGGCTGGGTGCGCGTGGATCCCACCGCCGTCGTGGCGCCGGAGCGGCTGCGCCGCGGGATCCTGGATCTGCTGCCCAGCGCCGGCTCCGTCCCGGAGCGGCTGCTGCATGATTTTTCCTGGTTGCAGCAAGGCCACCAGGCCTGGGACGCGCTCAATGCCTGGTGGGGCACCCAGGTCGTCGCATACAACTACAGTTCCCAGCTGCGAGTGCTGGAGTCGTTGGGATTCGGCAGTCCGGGCTGGCAGCAACTGGGCTGGCTGCTGGCCGGCGCGTTGACACTTTGGCTGCTCATCATCAGCTGGCAATTCGGCCGGGTAGGCCCGGCGCGGGGCCCGGACCGGCTGGCGCGCGCCTATCTGCGCCTGTGCGCGCGGCTGGCGCGCTGCGGACCGCCACGGCAGCCGCACCAAGGACCACTGGCCTATGCCGCAACGCTTGGTGGCAGCAGCGAGCCGGCCGCGCAAGCTCGGGAGCTGCTGCACCTGTATGCGCAACTGCGCTACGGCAGCGATACACCCAGCGCAGCGCAGCTGCGCGAATTCGAGCGGCGCGTCAGTCGTTGGCGGGCGCCACGTCCGCGTGCTCGCGCGTCTCGCGAAACGTGACTCCCGGCCAGCGCTCGAGCGTCAGGTGCAGGTTCACCCGCGAGGGCGCCAGGTACACCATCGCCCCGCCGTGATCGATCGCCAGGTTCTCGTAGTTGCGCTGCTGGAATTCGCCAAGCATTTTCGCATCATCGCAGTACACCCAGCGCGCGGTGTGCACGCCGATCGTGTCGAACACGCACTGCACGTTGTATTCATCCTGCAGGCGAAACGCCACGACTTCAAACTGCAGCGGCCCGACGGCGCCCAGGATCAGATCATTGTTGCGCAGCGGTTTGAACAGCTGCGTGGCGCCCTCCTCGCACAACTGCGCAAGGCCCTTCTGCAGCGCCTTCATCTTCAGAGGATCCTTCAGCACCGCGCGGCGGAACAATTCGGGTGCGAAACTCGGTATTCCCGTGAAGCCCAGCTGCTCGCCCTCCGTGAAGGTATCGCCGATATTGATCGTGCCGTGGTTGTGCAGCCCGATGATGTCGCCGGCGAAGGCCTCCTGCGCCTGGGCACGATCCGCAGCCATGAAGGTGAGCGCGTCGGCAATCCTGACTTCCTTCTTCAGCCGTGAATGGAACAGGCGCATGCCGCGCTCGTAGCGCCCGGAGCACAGGCGCATGAAGGCGATGCGATCCCGGTGCGCCGGGTCCATATTGGCCTGGATCTTGAACACGAATCCGGTGAGTTCGGGTTCGAACACTTCAACAAGCCGCTCACGCGTCGCCCGCGGCAGCGGCCCGGGAGCATTTTCGGCAAATGCCGCCAGCAACTCTTCGACGCCGAAATTGTTGATCGCCGAACCGAAGAATACGGGCGTCTGTTTTCCGGCTTTGTAGACGTCCAGGCTGAAGGCATCGGTTGCGCCTTGCACCAGTTCGACCTCGGCTGCGAACACATCGGCATCGGGCCCGAGAAAGCCGCGCGCCTCATCCGAGGTCAACCCGTCGATGATCACGTTCTCACCCACGCGGCCCTTCTCCGCCGGCTGGTAGGCGTAGATGCGATCCTGCGGGATGTGATAGACGCCCTTGAGCCGCTGGCCCATACCGATCGGCCAGGTGACCGGCGCGGTGCGAATCTTCAGCACCTCCTCGATCTCATCGAGCAGCTCGATGGGCGGGCGGCCTTCGCGATCCAGTTTATTGATGAAGGTGATGATCGGTGTGTCGCGCAACCGGCACACGTCCATCAGCTTCACCGTGCGCTCTTCGACGCCCTTGGCGCAGTCTATGACCATGAGCGCCGAATCCACCGCCGTGAGGGTGCGGTAGGTATCTTCCGAAAAGTCCTCGTGCCCCGGCGTGTCCAGCAGATTGATGATGCAGTCGCGAAACGGAAACTGCATCACCGATGAAGTGACCGAAATGCCGCGCTGTTGTTCCAGGCGCATCCAGTCCGAGGTCGCATGGCGCGTCGCCTTACGGCCCTTCACGGTTCCGGCCATCTGGATCGCTCCGCCGAACAGCAGCAGTTTTTCCGTGAGCGTGGTCTTGCCGGCGTCCGGGTGGGAGATGATGGCAAAGGTTCTGCGGCGCTTGATCTGCTTCGCTAAATTATCTTCCGTCACCAGACAAATCCTCGGCCGTGCGCGCAGACCATGCGCACAGGATCGTCGCAGGCGTCAAAACAGGCGTGAGCTGCGATTATAGCCTACTGATATCGTCGATCAGTCTTCGCAGCCAGGGCAGCGACTCACCCGTAATGCAGCGATGGGAACATTGCGTGCCACCTGCAGTCGCGGAATCAGATTGCTGATGGTCGCGACCGCCTCTTCGCAGGCGCGCACTTCGGGTGACTGCAGCAGGGGATCACAGCGCACTTCGGCCGCCAGCAGCGAGGACAGTTGCGTGAGATCAGCGATCGAACGGTCAATGAGACGCTTGGGGTCGAGCAGCATGGCGGGCACCACAGGAGAAGGTGAGCTGTATATTTATACAGTCACCTGGGCCAGGTCAAGGCCCGACGCTACAGGTAGGGCGACAGCAGCCAAAACAGGCTGTTACGCGTGCGCTGCCAGTTGCCGACCGTGCGCAGCGTGGCCACGGTGAGTACTTTCGAGCGGTCACGTGCCGCGATGATGTACTCGGCCAGCCGTCGACACGTCGCCGGATCATAGACCTCCAGCGCAATCTCGAAATTCAGACGCAGGCTGCGCGGATCCAGATTGGCTGATCCGATCTGCGCATAGCTGCCGTCCATCACCAGCAGCTTCGTGTGCGCGAACGGTGCCGGTTGCAGCAGCACGTGCACACCGCGATCGACGAGCGGCTGCAGCCAGCGCTGGCACGCCCAATCGACATAGCGCAGATTGCTGCGCTCGGGCAGCACCAAGGTGACATCCACGCCACGCAGGGCCGCCGACTGCAGCGCCGAAGTGAGCTCCGCCGGTGGAATGAAATACGGAGTCATGAGCAGCAGCTGTTCGCGCGCCAGCGAGACGGCGCCGACGATCACGGACAACAGTTTGTCATTGTCCTCATCCGGACCTTCGGTGATCACGCGGCACACACCGTCACCGCAGCGCGGTGGCGCTTGCGGCACGGACAATGTCTCGCGCGCGGCGAACAGCCAGTCGATCCGGAACGATTCACCCAGCTGCTCCACCACCGGCCCGCGCACCTTGAAATGCAGGTCCGCCATGCGCCGCGCGCCGGCCTTGCCGACTTCACGCCCGCCGATGTTCATGCCGCCGAGGAAACCCACGTTGCCGTCAACCAGCAGCAGCTTGCGATGATTGCGCAGGTTCAGCGACAGGCGCGGCGGCCACAGACGCGGTGGCAGAAAGCGCTGGGCCTTGACGCCGGCGCGCCGCAGCTCCGGCACCGCACGCGGCCAGCTGTACCACTCTCCGACGCCGTCGATGAGCACACAGACCTGGACTCCGCGCAGCACCGCAGCGGCCAGTGCCCGGATGAACTGCTGGCCGACCGAGTCGGTCTCGAAGATATACGTCGCCAACCACACCGTGCGCTCGGCGGCCGCGATGGCCGCGAGCATGGGCGGAAAGGCGTTCTCGCCATTCTCGAGTGATTCGACCACATTGCCGGCAACTCGCGCCCATTGCGTGACCGCATCACCGATGCGCATCAGATGATCGGGCGGCGTATCCTGCGTGGCGACGCGCGCCGGGAGCCGCGGATTGCTCAGGTCCCCGCGCAGCTGGCGGGCGCGGGTGCGCACCCGGTTGATGCCGAACAGGCTGTAAAAGATCGGCCCCCCCAGGGGGAACAGCCAGCACAGCACGATCCAGCTGAAGGCACTGCGCGGATCCGGCTTGGTGAGCAATGCATGGATGGACGTAAAAAGCGCGCAGCACAGGCACAGCAGCAGAACAAACCAGGTGTCCAGCGCGTCATACGCGGTTTGCAGGGTGAGGATCACCGCGCAGGGCGCGTTCGAACTTTCAGATCGCCGAGCCGCAGACGCAGGACCGCCGCATCCTCGCGGCCGCCGACAGCCTGGTAGTAGCCACGGCGGGTACTGATCTGCTCGAAGCCCAGCGAGCGGTACAGGATCATGGCAATGGCGTTGGACGGGCGTACTTCCAGGAACGCCTCGGACATTCCGGCGCCCTCGGCCTTCTCCAGCAGATAGCGGATCAGCCCGCGCCCCACGCCGCTGCGTCGCACCGCCTCGCGCACGCACAGATTCAGGATATGGGCTTCCCCGGCCCCCATGCTCATGACCGCATAGCCGACGATCATCCGCTCCCGGACCGCGACGCGGCACAGGTAACCTACCCGCAGGCAGTCGTGGAAGATGCCCTCGGTCCAGGGAAACTGATAGGAGGCCCGCTCAATACCGATGACCTCGCCGACATCGGCCTCGCGCATGGGCCGAACGACGGGTTCACCAACCGGTGCGAATTGGTCCGGGGCAGTGGCCATGGTTGACGGTCGCTATTCCTTACGCGAGCCTTTCAAAAACACCGCGGGCGAACTTCAGATCCTCCCACGTCTTGCGCTTGTCTTCCGGTTTGCGCAACAGATAGGCCGGATGATACGTGACGATCAGCGCAGTCTTAAGCCTGCCGAACTCAAACACCTGTCCGCGCATGCGTCCAAGGGGGGCCTGGGTGCCGAGCAGATTTTGCATTGCGATCCGGCCCACCGCCAGGATCAGTCGTGGCCGGATCAGCTCGATCTGGCGTTCCAGATAGGGCAGGCAGGCGGCCACTTCCGCCGGGTCCGGGTCGCGATTGCCCGGCGGCCGGCTCTTGAGGATATTGGCGATGTACACATTGTGCCCGCGCGCCAGGCCAATGGCCCGCAGCATGGCATCCAGGAGCTGGCCGGCACGGCCCACGAAGGGTTCGCCCTGGCGATCCTCCTCGGCGCCGGGCGCTTCGCCCACCACCAGCCACTGCGCGTGCCGGTCGCCCACCCCCAGCACGGCACGGGTGCGGGTCCGGTGCAGGTCGCAGCGGGTGCAGCGGCTGACCTCATCGCTCAACTGCTCCCAGGCCGAGGTCGGCACCCCGGGCGCGGCGGCCCGTGGGCGCGGCAGCCACTCCTCGATGCCCAGCGCCGCCAGGTAGTGCCGGCGCCGTGCTGCGTCGGGCTCAGCCAAGCGCGGCCGGCCCCCGAAACAGACGCCGGATGCGCCGCCCCCCCCACAGCAGGGGCGCGGATGCGGCGTACACGCCGAAAATGGACAACAGCATCGTGGGCGGATCAATCGCCACCAGCACGAAGAACAGCGGCACCAGAATCATGTAAACGAAGCGGATGCGCCGGTCGAGATTGAACTGCTTGAAACTCGGATAGCCGAAACTGCTCACCATCAATGCGCCGGCAATGGCCGTGATGCCAAACGCGGCCACCAGGCCGGCCAGACCCGGCTCGCGCCATTCGCTTGAAAACCAGATGAACGCTGCGACAATGGCCGCCGCCGACGGGCTCGGCAGGCCCTCGAAATAGCGCTTGTCGGCGGTCGCGGCGCGGGCGTTGAAGCGGGCCAGACGCAAGGCGGCGGCCACGCAGTAGAAAAAAGCCGCCAGCCAGCCGATACGTCCCCAGGCCCGCCCGTACTCGGCAATGCGCACCACGCCCCACTGGTAGGAGATGATGGCCGGCGCCAGGCCAAAGGACACCATGTCCGAGAGGCTGTCGTATTCCTTGCCGAAAGCGCTTTCCGTGCGGGTCGCGCGCGCCGCGCGGCCGTCGAGGGTATCGAAGATGGCCGCGACGAATACCGCGATGCCGGCCGCCGCGAAGTGCTTGTCGATCGCTGCGACGATGCCGTAGAAGCCGGAGAACAGGGCGCCCGTGGTCAGCAGATTCGGCAGCAGGTAGATGCTGCGGCTGCGGGGACGATCCAATGCTGTGACAGGGTGCTCAGTGGGCTCGGTCATGGTCGCGCGATGATACTGTAAGATCGCCACTATCGAGTGTCAGCCCCGATAACGCCACTGATGCGACATTTCAACCGATCTGCAGTGCGCACCGCCGGGCCATCCCTGGGCCCGCTGCTGGCCATTGTGCTGTGCCTGGGGGCCTGGCCGGCGGCCCATGCCGACCAGCAGCTCGATCCGGCTCTGCAACAGGTCGTGGCCAGCGCCATTGAGCACGCGCAGTGCTTCCCCGACCGCTTCGACTCGGCGGTCTGGTACAAACTCATGGAGCCGCGCCTGCGCTCCCGGGTCAAGGATAGTGCGGAGCGCCTGGACATCCTGACGGCGGTGTACTGCGAGACGCATCGCAGCGGCGCCCCGCCCCTGCCACCGGGCCTGGTGATGGCCGTCATTGACGTCGAAAGTCGCTTCGATCGCTGGGCCGTCTCCACGGCGGGCGCCGTGGGGCTCATGCAGGTCATGCCCTTCTGGCCCGAACGGCTGGGGATGCGCCGTTATGAGCTGGTGCACAACAGCCCGAACATCCACATGGGCTGCGCGATCCTGCGTTTCTATCTGCAGCAGGAGCACAACAACTACGCGCGCGCATTGGCCCGCTATAACGGCAGCTTCGGCCGCCGCAACTATTCGGACCTGGTGCTCGGGCGCTGGGCACGTTGGACGGGTGCGGATGATCTGGGTGCCCCACGCATGGCTCATTCGGACGTAAATCCCTCCCGCAGCTGAGTCGCCGACGCCTCGCGCACCTCCACGGCGGTGACTCGCGAGGCACTCGATCCGATCCACAGCCACTCGATGAGTGCGGCAACCGCGGCATCCTCACCCTGGGCCAGAACCTCGACCCGCCCATCGGGCCGATTGCGCACATAGCCCCGGATGCCCAGTTCGCGCGCGCGCATGACCGTCGTGCCCCGGTAGTACACGCCCTGTACCCGTCCGCTTACCCAACACACCTTGCTGGTCATGCCGCGCTCAATCTTACCCTGTAGGATATTTCGCATGGCACGGATCCTGGTTCTGTTCTATTCGCGCACGGGCGCAACGCTGGCACTCGCCCGGCACGTCTGTCGCGGCATCGAGAGCGTCGCCGGGGCGACCGCCGTGCTGCGTACCGTGCCCGCGGTAGTCACCGCCGCCGAGGGCCCCACGCAACCGGTGCCGCCCAGCGGACCCGCCTATGCCACGCCTGAGGACCTGGCAAGTGCCGACGGCCTGGTGCTCGGCAGCCCCACTCGATTCGGCAATATGGCTGCACCGCTCAAACATTTTCTGGACGGGACGGGCGCACTGTGGGCCAGCGGCGCACTGGCCGGCCGACCCGCGGCCGTCTTCACCGCCACCCAGTCCCTGCATGGCGGGCAGGAAACCACGCTCCTGAGCATGATGCTGCCGCTGTTTCATCACGGCATGGTCCTGGTGGGATTGCCGTACACGGAAGACGCGTTGCATCAGACGCGCTCGGGTGGTACCCCCTATGGAGCCACACATGTCAGCGGCCTGGCGAGCGGCGCCTTGAGCACCGATGAGGTGCAACTCGCCCAGGCGCTCGGTCGACGGGTGGCGCAGATCGCGCTAAGACTGGGCGTGCGCGAGCAGGACTGAGCGGATGAACGGCAGCGTCAGCCGTCGCTGTGCCACCAGCGCGGCGCTGTCCAGGGTATCCAGCAGCTGGTACAGCGTCCCCATGTCGCGCGAATAGCGCCGCTGCAGCCAGCGCGCGACGTCTTCGGGTAACTCGAAACCACGCACCTTGGCACGCAGCATCAGGGCAGCGCGCTGCGCGGCCTCATCCAGCGGCCGCACCGTATAAATGGCCGCGCCGGTGAACCGTGAACCCAGATCCGGCAGCTCCCAGCGGATCAGCGCCGGCGCCTCGAGCCCCGCCACGACCAGCGAGCCGCCGCACTCCTCCAGCTCGCGATACAGGCCGAACAGCGCGCGCTCCCAATCCGCCTGACCGGCCGCCCACGGCAGATCATCCAGGCATACCAGGTCCAGGCGCGGCAGACCCTCGAGCGCCGCGGGTCCCAGGGCCGCCAGCTGTGGTAGCGGAAAGTACCCGCAGCGCCGGGGCGCGGGTGCCAGGGCGCAGGCGGCCTGCAGCAGATGTGACTTGCCGCTGGCATGCGCTCCGGCGAGCCACGTCACCCCATTGGCGGTACCGCTGGCGATGCTGCGCAGATGCGCCAGCAGCTGCTCATTGCCTTGCGGCCAGAACGTGTCGAACACCGCACGGTCCGCAAGACGCAGTCCCAGCGGCAGTTGATGCATCACGATGCCGGCACCGTGGCCGCGCGGCGCGAATACTCGATCACATACCCAAGGCCCGACAGCACCGAGGTGGCCAGCGTGAGCATGGTCCCCAGCAACAGCAACTGTACCGGCGGAAAACCGATCGCCTTGTACGTCAGGACCCCGAAGAGATAAGCCAGCTGCACCAGTGTGTTGAGCTTGCTTGCGAAAGTCGGACGGCCCTGCAGGTTCCCGAGCCATGCGAAATAGGCGAGCGCACCCAGCGCAATCATCACATCGCGCGCGACCACCACGGCCGTGAGCCAGCGCGGCACCAGGCCCGCCCAGGCGGCCACCACAAACACCGTGACCAGCAGGAACTTGTCCGCCACCGGGTCCAGCCATTTGCCCAGTTCGCTGGTCCAGCCGAAGCGCTTGGCGAGCCAGCCGTCCAGCAGGTCGGAGACTCCCGCAATGGCGAAGCACACTGCGGCTATGCCGTATGCCTGGTGCGAAAGTGCCGCGAGAATCGGCCACAGCAACGCTATGCGCCCCAGGCAGATCAGATTCGGTAGATGCCGCAACCCCTTCACGGCATGTAGTTCAACTGCACCTGGGTCTCACCGGTCGCGGCTGCGCCCAGATGCGATGACCCGGCCAGTGCATGCACCAGCGCCTCACCCCCGCCGCGCATGCCTACGTTGAAGACCGCCGTGGTCCCCTGCGCCACCGTCAGGGCCGAGGACTGCACCCCCGGCACGGCCCGCAGCAATTGCTCCACGTGCGCGTAGTCGGTCAATGAGCCGACACCGGCGACCTGCACGGCCACCTGCACCAGGGCTTTGGAGCCGATATTGATTGCCACACTGGCCAGGGAGTCGGCCGCACCGTTGATGCCGGCATCCGAGTCGCCCGTCCACCCCTCGGAGGTGTAGCTGCTCACCAGGTGCCATTGCCATTGCCCGGGAGTGGCGGAGTCGGCGCGACCGATCAGCACCGCATCCCCCCCGAGCGCCTGGGCGCTTTGCAGTATCGCATCGTCGCGCAGCGGCACACCGCTCGCATCACCCACGGCCAGCGGCACCAGACTGATTGGCAGGCCACGTCCCTCCGCCGCCTGTTCCAGCTGAATGCGCAGCGCATCGCCGGCCGGCCCGCTGGGCACCGGGCTGATCGCGACCAGGGTGAAGGGCCGGTTGCTGTCCCACAAGGTAGCGCCGGCAGCGACAATCGCCTGCCCGAGCGTCGCGCCGTCATAGTTCAGCTGTATGGCACCCCCCGCGAGTGATCGGGAGCCTGTCAGGTACTGCGCGGCATTCTGCACGATACCCGCGAGCAACGGATTCGCGGCGGCATCGCGCCGCCCGGTCGCCCGCACCAGCGCCTCGCGCATTCCATCCGCGACCACACTGGCCGCGGAAGCGCCACGCACGGTGACCTCGTAAACCTGCACGGGCCGCAGGGCCCAGGCCGGCGCCAGCCACGCCAGGTTCAGCACGGCGATGAGGCACACGGCAGACCAGCGATCCTTGCGGACCGGCTCCCGGGGTGATCGATGAGGTAGGTTCATGGCGCTATTGTACAATCACTGGGGTGTTGACCTCGCCCATGCCTCCGCAACCCCCGCCGGCGCCCTTCGTCGCCACGTATCAGGTGGCCTGGCATGGCATTACGGCTGGCGAGTCCACCGTGACGCTCGCGGCCCCGGCTCAGACCCCGGGAACCTTTACCTACAGCTCGAATATCAAGGCACATGGGATTTTTCGCCTGGTATTTCCGGATGCACTGATTCAGAGCAGCACCTTCACCCTGGCGGACGGTCATATACTCCCCCTGCACTACCAGGAAACCGGGCAGGCGCGCGATCACCGCGATGATGTCGATCTGAGCTTCGACCCGGCGACCGGGCGCGTGCACGGCATCGCGCAGACGCATGCCGTGGATCAACCGCTTGACCCCGGCATCCAGGATCCCATGTCGGTGCAGATCGAACTGATGCGAGAACTGCGGGCGGGCCTCGCCCCGACCCAGTTCAAACTGTTCGACAAGGATGAAGCCAAGGAATATTTCTACACCCGCGAGCGCAGCGAAGTGTTGAATACTCCCTTGGGCTCGTTGGACACCGTGGTCTACCGCAGCGACCGGCCCGGCTCCGATCGGGTGACCCGGCTGTGGCTGGCGCCGAAGTTCAATTATCTGCCGCTGCAGGCCGCGCGCAGCCGCAATGGCAGCGTCGATCTGTCGATGCGCATCAGTGGCGTGACCTATCCACCACGCCCTTAAGTCTTCGGCAGCGTGACGCCCTTCTGACCCTGATACTTGCCGCCGCGATCGGCATAGGAAGTCGAGCACACCTCGTCGGATTCAAAAAACAGCATCTGCGCCACACCTTCGTTGGCGTAGATCCGCGCCGGAAGCGGTGTGGTATTGGAGAACTCCAGGGTAACGTGCCCTTCCCACTCCGGTTCCAGGGGCGTTACGTTGACGATCACTCCGCAACGTGCGTAAGTGCTTTTCCCCAGGCAAACCGTGAGCACGGTGCGCGGAATGCGGAAGTACTCCACGGTGCGCGCCAGCGCAAAGGAGTTCGGCGGAATCAGGCAAACATCCGCCTTCACATCAACGAAGCTCTTCTCGTCGAAATGCTTCGGATCCACGATCGTGGAATTGATGTTGGTGAAGATCTTGAATTCGTTGGCGCAGCGCACGTCGTAGCCATAACTGGACGTGCCGTAGGAGACGATGCGCTCGCCATTGGCCTCGCGAACCTGTCCGGCCTCAAACGGCTCGATCATGGCGTGCGATGCGGCCATGCGACGGATCCAGTTATCAGACTTGATACTCATCCCTGCTCCCCTGCCTTTAAGACGGTTCGACGACGATGGTCGGGAAGACCATGCTGCGGTCACGGGAGCGACGCGCCAGCACCGCCGCCGTGCGCCGCGCGGCCTCGAAATACAGACGCGCCCGGGCCGACTGAGGTTCGGCGACCACGGTGGGTCGACCGCCATCGGCATCCTCGCGGATGCGTGCATCAAGCGGCAGCTCACCCAGCAGGCGCACTCCGGCCTCCGCGGCCATGCGGGCACCGCCGCCGGAACCGAAGATGTGCTCGGCGTGTCCGCAGTTGCTGCACACGTGGATGCTCATATTCTCGATGATGCCGAGCACCGGCACCGCGACCTTCTCGAACATCGCCAGTCCCTTGCGGGCATCCGCAAGCGCAATATCCTGGGGCGTGGTCACGATGACGGCGCCTGCGACCGGCACGCGCTGCGCCAGCGTCAGCTGGATATCCCCCGTCCCCGGCGGCATGTCCACCACCAGATAGTCGAGTTCGCCCCAATCGGTATCGCTGAGCAGTTGGCTCAGCGCCTGGGTCACCATCGGGCCACGCCAGACCATCGGCTGCGCCGGGTCGATCAGGAAGCCGATGGACATCGCGACGACGCCGTGGGCGCTCAGCGGCTTGATGTGCTTGCCGTCCGGTGCGCTCGGACGCTGTCCGGTCAGTCCCAGCATCAGAGGCTGACTGGGGCCATAAATGTCGGCATCCAGCACCCCCACCCGGGCGCCCTGGGCGGCCCAGGCCAGGGCCAGATTCACGGCGACGGTGGACTTGCCGACCCCGCCCTTGCCGGAGGCCACCGCAATGATGTTTTTGACACCCGGCAACGGTTTCAACGGCCGCTGGACGGCGTGCGCGTGGATCTGCGAGGCCAGTTGAATGTCGATCGGCAATCCGGCCGCCACCGGCGCAAGCTCCGCCCGCAGGGCCTCGGTCAGCGCGTCCGCGTAGCCCCCTACCGGAAATCCAAAGCGCAAACGGACGTTTACGCGACCTTCGCGCAGCTCCACCGCTTCAACGGCCTGAGCCGCTCCCAGCGTTTCGCCCAAGAAGGGGTCGGCATGATTCTCAATGGCCGTGCGTATCAGGTTCAGGCGCGGATCGTTCATGACACCATCATGGGCTGCGGAGGGGGCCGGATTGTAGTCGCAGTTGCGTGGCTTTGCCGCAGCAGGTGGATGTGCTGTGGCATAATTAATGGGCGCCCGACGGGCGTCGGAATGCTCCGTTTGCCAATCATGTAGATCGAGAGACGGTTAGCTGTCGGCTGAATGAGCTTTTTCACGAACTTACGCGCCGACAGGCTGGTGGCTGAGATACGGTCCGGCACCGGCCCCACCGATCCGGCAGTCCAGAAGGCCGCAGCCAAGCTGAAGGACCTCGGACCCGGTGCGATTGATGCCGTGCTCGCGGCACTGCCGGAGGCCGACAAGAATATTACCGTGGTGATGGTCGATGTGCTCTCCGCCCTGATCAGCGCCAAGACCTTCCCCCGTTTCCTGCGCGGCCTTGTCGAAGGCAGCCCGCGAGAGATCGCCGGAATTTCCTGGGCTCTGACCACTTCGCGCAACTTCCCCCCGGGTCTGCTGTTGGAAGCGTTGAGTGTGCCGGGGATCTCCAAATCTGCACTGCTCGAGATTGTTGCGGCGCAAAAATCACGATTCAGCGTACGCGAACTGCTGGGTGTTGCCTATCAGCAGGAGCCCAACGAAAAGGCCGCGTTGTTTCGGATCATCGGCGAAATCGCCGACGCCAATGCGGTGCCGGAACTGATCGGGCGCCTGCACGGCAAGGACGCCATCGCCCGGGTTCACATCATCAACATCCTCTCGCGCTTCAACCTGCCCGAAGTGCAGACAGCGGTGGTCGCGCAGCTGAAGGATCCGCACAAGCTCATCCGCGGCGCCTCCCTGGATGCCCTGCGCAAGATGGACAAAATCGTCGATGTGCAGCGCTTGTGCGCGCTGCTGCGTGATCCGGAGATCGACGTCCAGAACAAGGCGGTGGATGTGGTCATCAAGGCCAACCATCCGGATACCGTCCGCTACCTGATCGATGTGCTGAAGGACGAAAACGAGTACGCACGCCGCTCGGCAGTGGAGGTTCTCAACGAGATCGGCAATGCCGGCAGCGTCAAATACCTGGTGCAGGCGCTGAAGGACAGCGACTGGTGGGTGCAAAGCCGCGCAGCGGACGCGCTCGGCAAGATCGGTGGGCCGAAGGTCATCGACGCGGTCCTGCAGCTGGTGCAGGACAAGGATGACGGCATCCGGCGTGCGGCCATCGAGATCCTGAACCAGACCAAGGATGAGCGGGCCGTGGATCACCTGATCCAGGCTAGCCGCGACGATGACTGGTGGGTCAGCGAACGTGCCATCGATGCGTTGGCCGAAATCGGCAGCAAGCGCGCCCTGCCGCGGCTGCTCGAAATGCTGAAGTCCGCCAGCGCCAAGGCGCTCCCCGTCGTGGTGCGTGCGCTCGGCAAGCTCGGCGAGCCGCAGCACATCGATGCGATTCTGCCGATGCTGGCAAGACCGGAACGCGAAATCCGCATCGAAGCCATCCAGGCACTGGCGAAGCTCGCAGATGATCGGCAGGCCGAACAGGTGCGCGCGGGCCTGCAGTCCCAGATCAACTCCGCGGATCAGACCGTGGCGCGGCTGGCCACGGCGGCGCTGGCCGAAATGGACGTCCGGACCGGCAACAGCGTCGTCACCTCGCCGGGGACCCTGACCTCCGTGGCCGCCCAGGCGGCGCGCGCCTCGGCGAGCGCGCCACCCCCACCGGCCGCCGTTTCCGGAACAACGGTGATGCCCGAAGCGGCGCTCGCGCAGGCGCGCAAGCAGGCCGAGACACGGCTGGATATCACGACGCTCAAGGCCGGCGATATCATCGAGGGGCGCTACAAATACATCGATCGCATCGGGCGCGGTGCCTTCGGCACCGTGCTGCTGATGGAGGATACGGTCGTCGACGAGCGCCTCATCCTGAAGTTCCTCAACCCCAACGTCGCCGAAGATGAAGAGGTGATGAAGCGCTTCGTTCATGAGCTGCGCTATTCGCGCAAGATCACGCACAAGAACGTCATCCGCATTTACGACTTCCTGTACATCCAGGGTCTGTACGCGATCTCGATGGAGTACTTCCCCTCCCACACGCTGGGCGGAGAGATCATTAACGAAAAACCCATGGAGCTGCGCCGTGCCCTGCAGTTCGGCTGCGACATCGCCACCGGCATGACGGTCGCGCACCAGGTGGGCATCGTGCATCGCGACCTGAAGCCGGCCAATGTACTCATCAACCAGGATGGCTTGCTGAAGATCGTGGATTTCGGTGTGGCCGCGGCCCACCGCGAGGGCGACACCCAACTGACCAAGACCGGCTACGTGATCGGCTCACCCAAGTACATGGCTCCGGAGCAGATCCTGGGCAAGAAGGTCGATGAGCGCGCTGACATCTACGCCGAGGGCGTGATCCTGTACGAAATGCTCACCGGTGTACCGCCCTACGCACGCGGCGACCATATGTCGGTCATGTACCAGCATGTCCAGGGTCGGGCCCGGCCGCCCGCGGAGATCAACAGCGCCTTGCCGGCGGGTTTGAGCGAGGCGGTCATGAAGGCGATGGCGGTGGATAAGAACAAGCGCTTCCAGTCCATGGATGAGCTGCGTACGACGCTCGAATCGTACATGTAGCCCCCTGCCGAGGGCCCGCGACGCTCTTAAAGGGTGCTCTTTAGTGCGTTACTTCAACTTTCGTGACGCAAGCCATTGATTATATGGCCCAGACTTGGCAAAAGAATGGGTGGTGAATCTGCTTTAGCTTAATCGGGAGGGATCGGCTTTGGCGCGTATCGACGCGTTCCTGAAACTCGGCATGCAACAGGGCTGTTCGGATGTGCACCTGGCGGTGGGCGTCCCGCCCATGCTGCGCATGTACGGCGATCTGCTCCCCATCAAGTTCCGCGACCTGCGGGCGGTGGAGCTGGAGGGGTACATCACCGAGATTCTGACGCGCTCCCAGACTGAACATTTCGCCGGCGGGAGCGACCTGGATTTCTCCTACGTGTCCGCGGACGGCGGCCGCTTCCGGGTAAACGTTTTCCGCAAGGACACCGGGGTTGGCGCCACCTTCCGTGCCATTCCCACCGAGGTGCCCTCGCTGGAGAAGCTGGCACTGCCCGCCATCGTGACCAAGCTGTGCGACTACCACCAGGGAATGATCCTGGTGACCGGCTCAACCGGCACCGGCAAGTCCACGACCCTTGCCGCGATGATCGATCACCTCAATCACACCCGCAAACTCAACATCATCAGCCTCGAGGACCCCATCGAGTTCGTCCATCGCAGCAAGAACAGCCAGGTCATCCAGCGCGAGCTGCATACCCATATTCCTACCTTCGCCGAAGGGGTGCGCGCCGCCATGCGCGAGGACCCGGATGTCATCCTGGTCGGCGAAATGCGTGATGCGGAAACCATCCGCATGGCCATGACCGCCGCCGAGACCGGCCATCTGGTGCTGGGCACGCTGCACACAACCAGTGCGGTGAAGACCATCGATCGGGTGATCGACGCGCTCCCGGTCGAGGAACGCGAACAGACCAAGAGCTTCCTGTCGCAAAGCCTGCTGGCCGTCATCACCCAGATCCTGTGCAAGACCACCGACGGTCGCGGACGCAAGGCCGTCTGCGAAATCATGATCATGACCAAGGCCATCGCCAAGTTGATCCAGACCGACCAGAGCCATCAGATCCTGACCCAACTGCAGATGGGCCGGGACCACGGCATGCAGGTGCTCGACCAGGCGCTGCTGGCCGCCATCACGGCGCGGGAGATCGATCCTGATGATGCCTACGCCTATGCCAGCAACAAGGGCCTGTTCCAGAAGTTCGTGACCGACACCAGCGTGCTGCCCAAGGCGGAGTTCAGCGCCACGATGACACTTCCTTCGGAATAGACCGCCATGCCGGCCATCGACACTTACCTCATCGAGATCCTGGAGAAGCGCGGCTCCGACCTGCATTTCATTGCCGGTGATCCGCCGCGCATCCGTCAGTACGGCGATCTCATGCCCCTGCGGCCGGACAAGCTCGATCCGACGATGGTGCGCGAAGCGCTGTACGAGATCATGCCGAAGATCGCCATCGACCGCTTCGAGACCAAGGAGGGCGCAGACTTCGCCTACACCATCGCTGATCGGGGCCGCTTTCGCGTCAACGTGCTGCGGCACCTGAACGGCATGGGGGCCGTGTTCCGCGCGATTCCGGCCAAAGCACTGACCATGGACGAATTGAAGCTGCCCGAAGCGGTACGCCAGATGTGTCGCCATACGCAGGGCCTCATCCTGGTGACGGGCAAGACCGGCTCGGGCAAATCAACGACACTCGCAGCACTGATCGATGACATCAACAATCGCGTCCAGGGCCACATCCTCACCATAGAGGATCCGATCGAGTTCGTGCATCAGCGCAAACGCTGCCTGATCAGCCAACGCGAAGTCGGCCACCACGCCCCGACCTTCTCCGCGGCGCTGCACTCGGCATTGCGCGAGGACCCGGATGTGATTCTCGTTGGCGAGTTGCGCGATCTGGAGACCATGAGTATCGCGGTGACCGCCGCCGAAATGGGCATCCTGGTCATGGGTACGCTGCATACCAACGGCGCCGCGCAGACCGTGGACCGCATGGTGAATGCGTTTCCTTCCGACAAGCAGTCGCACGTGCGCACCATGCTGTCGACCTCCCTGCGTGGCGTTGTCTCGCAGCAGCTTTTGCAGCGGACCGACAAGCAGGGACGGGTCGCGGCGCTTGAAATTCTGGTCAATACCCCGGCAACCTCGAACCTCATCCGCCAGGGCAAGCTGGATCAGCTGGAGAACAGCATGCAGTCCGGAGCTCAGTTCGGCATGCGCACCATGGACAGCGCCATCCAGCTGCTGCTGGATCAGCGCAGCATCACGGGCAAGGAAGCCTTCAAGAAGGGCATCAACAAGGCTAAGTTCGAACCCGTGCGGGACCAGGGATAGCCAGGTTGCGCACCAGGCGGCACAGGACTTCAAAGCCTGTCTGCGCGTCTGCCAGCGTGATGCTCTCCGCCGGGTGGTGGCTGATGCCACCGGCGCAGCGCACGAAGATCATTCCCGTATCCGCGATCGCCGCCATCGCCATGGCGTCGTGACCCGCACCGCTGGGCAGGCGCCGCGGCACAACGCCCTGCGCCGCGATCGCCGCGTCGATCTGCTGGATAAGCCACGGCGCGCAAGGCGATGCCGCGGAATCATGCACGACCGCGATGTCTGAATGAATGCCGCGGCGCACGCTGATCTGGGCCACCGCGGCGCGCATGTCCGCAACCGCCTGGCGCCGCCGCCCATCCTCCGGCGCACGCACGTCAATCGTGAAACGGCACTCGCCCGGGATGACATTCACGGCGCCGGGACTCGCCTCGATGCGCCCGACGGTGCCCACCAAGGTCTGCTCCTGCAAACAGCGTTGCTCCACGGCCAGGATCACTTCCGCGGCCGCTGCCAGCGCATCCTGCCGCGCCGCCATGGGCACGGTCCCGGCATGGCCCGCCATGCCCTGCATCTGTACCTGCAGACGCGTCGCACCGTTGATCGCGGTGACGCACCCCACGGGCAGGCCGGCGTGCTCGAGCACCGGTCCTTGCTCGATATGCAGCTCCACATAGGCAAGCAAGTCCTCGCGCCGTCGGGCCGCAGCGCTGACCGCGCCCGGATCCAGGCCGAAGGACCTCAGGGCGTTGGCCATGCGGATGCCGTCGCGATCAGTGGCATCCAGGACTTTCAGATCCAGGGTGCCGGCGATGGCGCGACTACCGAGCAGCGTTGCGCCAAAACGCACGCCCTCCTCGTCGCCAAACCCCACCACCTCGAGGGCGAACGGCAAGACACCGGCGCCGATGTGATGCGCACATTCGATGGCGGTGACCACCCCCAGCATGCCGTCGTAGCGACCGGCATCGCGCACCGTGTCCAGGTGCGAGCCCAGCATCAATGCCGGCAGGGCGCCTGCGCTACCCTCCAGGCGACCGGTGATGTTGGCCATGGCATCGACGCGCGCGCGCATACCCGCCTCGCCCATCCATCCTGCGACCAGTTCATTGGCACGCCGATGTTCCTCGGACAGGAACACCCGCGTGAGTCGTGGCGGATCCGCAGTCAGCCCCGCCAGCTCCTGCAGTCGCTGCATGATCCGGACCGCGGCCCGTGGTGCATTCATGCGGGTGGGTGGTGTTCGATCCAGTGGCGGGCGATGTCGATGCGACGGCAGAACCACACATCCCGGTGCGCGCGCATATGGGTGAACAGGCGCCGCAGCGCGGCACTGCGCCCGGGGCGTCCGATCAGACGCGTGTGCAGGCCGATCGACATCATCTTCGGCGCGGTGGCGCCTTCGGCGTACAGCAAATCAAACGCGTCGCGGGCGTACACGAAGAAGTCCTCACCCTGACTGAAGCCCTGCGCGGTGCCGAATTTCATGTCATTGACGTCAAGTGTGTAGGGCACCACCAGGTGATCGCGCCCCGACACCTTGACCCAGTACGGCAGGTCATCGTTGTACGCGTCCGCATCATAGAGAAACCCGCCCTCGGCCACGACCAGTTTGCGGGTGTTGGGGCTCAACCGACCCGTGTACCAACCCAGCGGCCGCGAACCGGTCACCCGGGTGAGGACTTCAATGGCGCGCCGCATGTCGGCGCGCTCCTGCTCCTCGGACACATTGTGATAGTCGATCCAGCGCCAGCCGTGACTGGCGATCTCGTGGCCGCTGCCGACCAGTTCCCGGGCCAGTGCCGGATGGCGCTCCAGCGCCATGGCCACCGCAAAAATGGTCAGCGGGACCCCGAACTCCTGCGCCAGGCGCAATACCCGCCAGACACCCGCACGGCTGCCGTACTCATAGACGGATTCGACCTGCAGATTGCGTGAGTCGGCAAGGGCCGCCGAACCGACCACTTCATGCAGGTAGCTTTCCGCGTGGCTGTCCCCATGCAAAATGCTCGACTCGCCGCCTTCCTCATAGTTGAGGACGAACTGGACCGCGATGCGCGCGCCCCGAGGCCACCGCGGGTTTGGCGGCTGTGCACCGTAACCGATCAGATCACGAGGATACTCGCTCGATGCCATGGTCAACCTTGTCCGGCAGATGTGCAGACACCGGCGAACCAGTGTAACCAAAGCACCGCTGCCACCGATACTTGTGGTGAGCGTCTCTTAAGACTGACAATCCCGCTCACCATGATTCCCAAAACCAAGCTCATCGGCCTCGTGGACTCCACCTTCCCCGCTCAGGTGAAATTCCTGGCGCAACTGGTGCGCGTGCCCTCGGACAACCCGCCCGGAGACTGTGCACCGCATGCGCAGCGCACGGCGCAGCTGCTGGAGGGATTGGGCTTCACGGTCGAACGCGATGAGGTGCCAGTGGCCGACGTCCGTGCCAATGGCATGATCAGCGCCACCAACCTGGTGATCCGCCGCCGCTTCGGGGACGGCCCCACCATCGCCTTGAATGCCCACGGCGATGTGGTGCAGCCCGGTGAGGGTTGGACCACCGACCCGTACGGCGCCGAAATCCGCAATGGGGTCATGTACGGCCGCGGTGTCGCAGTCTCCAAGTCGGATATCGCCACGTATGCCTTTGCGCTGCGCGCCCTGGAAGACTGCGGCGCGCCACTGCATGGCAGTGTTGAATTGCATATTACCTACGACGAGGAGGCGGGTGGCCAGATCGGACCGGGCCGGCTGCTGGCACGGGGCCTGACCAAGCCGGACTACGCGATCAGCGCAGGCTTCAGCTACAGCGTTGTGGTCGCCCATAATGGCTGCCTGCACCTTGAAGTCCGGATCGAAGGCCGCTCCGCACATGCCGCCCGTCCCGACACCGGGGTGGACGCGCTGGAGGCCGCCACCCACGTCTTGAGCGGTCTGTACGCGCTGCGCAAGACTTACGCCACGGTTCATTCCAAGGTTCCGGGGATTGACCATCCGACCCTGGTGATCGGCCTGATCAAGGGCGGCATCAATACCAATGTCGTGCCGGATGTCGTGACGCTGCGCATCGATCGGCGCATCATTCCGGAGGAATCGCCCGAAGTCGTGGAACACGACCTGACGCAGTGGTTGCAGCAATGCGCCGCCGCCCTGCCCGGCATTCGCCTGAGCGTGCGCCGCGTCCTGCTGGCCCGCCCCTTCGTCCCCGTGGCGGGCCAGGACAAACTGGTGGCCGCGATCCAGCGCCATGCGCGCGAGATCATGGGCGAGGATGTTCCAACCAACGGCGTGCCCATCTACACCGACGCCCGCCTGTATACCGAACACGGCATCCCGACCGTGCTGTACGGAGCCGGCCCGCACACTTTGCTCGAGGCCAACGGGCACCGCGCCGATGAGAAGCTGGTGCTCGAGGACCTGCGCAAGGCCACCCAGGTCGTCGCGCTCACCCTGGCGGACCTGCTGCAGGGCCAGGAGCCCTATGACAGATAGATGAACCTCAGGACGCACAGCGCGGCGAGCAGGAACACCAGCCAGTCGGAACGCTGCGCCTGGCCGCGCAACAGTTTCAGCAAGGCGTAGCTGGTGATGCCGAAGGCCAGGCCGTTGGTGATTGAATAGCTGAGCGGCGTGATCACCACGGTGAGAAACGCCGGGATGGCCTGCCCCGGATCCGACCACTCGATTTCCGCCAGCGCGCCCATCATCAGGGCACCGACCAGAATCAGGGCGGGCGCGGTTGCCGCCGCGGGGATGGCTTGCACCACGGGCGCAAATACCAGGGTTGCCAGGAACAGCAACCCCACCACGACGCTGGTGAGACCGGTGCGGCCGCCCGCTGCCACGCCCGCCGCGCTCTCAATGTAACTGGTCACCGGGCTGGTGCCCGCCAGCGCGCCCACGAACATCGAGGCCGAATCCGCCGCCAGGATCCGGTTCAGCCGCGGAATGCTGCCGTCCGGGGCTACCAGCCCCGCACGCCGCGTCACCGCCACCAGGGTGCCGACATTGTCGAACATGTCGACAAACAGGAACACGAAGATGATCTCCACCACCGACAGCCCGATGCCGCCCTTGAGATTCAAGGCCGCGGGTATGTCGAGTTTGAATGCGGTACCACCCAGGTCGTGCAGGCTGAAATGGGCGGGCGTGAAGTGCGCCAGACCCACACTCCAGGCCACCACTGCCGTAATCAGGATGCCGATGAGCATGTAGCCGCGAATGCCGCGGGATTGCAGCACGGCGATGATCAGCAGTCCCAGCAGCGCGACCGCCGCCGTCGGCGTCGTCAGGTGCCCCAGGGCCACGGTCGTGCCCGGGTCCGCGACAATGATGCCGGCGTCCTTTAATCCGATGAAGGCGATGAACAGTCCGATGCCACCACCGACCGCCGCAAACAGCGACCGGGGCAAGGAATTGATGATGACCTTGCGGACCCCTGCTGCGGTCAGCAGCGCGAATGCGCAACCGGACAGGAACACGCAGCCCAGAGCGGTCTGCCAGGGAATCCCCATGCCCTTGACGACCGTGTACGTGAAGTAGGCGTTCAATCCCATGCCGGGCGCCAGCGCCAGAGGATAGTTGGACAGCAGCCCCATCAGGATGCTGCCGAAGCCGGCCGCCACGCAGGTCGCCACGGCGACACCGGCGACCGGCATGCCCGCATCACCGAGGACCAATGGATTGACCACCACAATGTAGGCCATGGTGATGAAAGTGGTGAATCCGGCCAGGACTTCGGTGCGCACCGAAGTCCCGTGTGCATCCAGACCAAACAGTCGCTGCAGCATTGGGTATCGCCTCCTACTGCGCCGCCGGGACGGCGGCGGCAGATTCCTGCACGATGCCATCGCCAAGCCTGAAGCCGGCGATGCGATTGATCTGCTCGAGCGCCGTGGCACGCTCGGTCGCAAGATCATTACCCAGACGCTGCGTCATCGAGGCCAGGATCGAGTCCGGCGTGAGTCCGCGAACGGCCAGAATGAAGGGGAAGGCGAAGCGCGCCATGTACAGCCCGTTGAGGCGCAAAAGCTCGGTGAACTGCCGCTCCGTGCAGGCATCCAGACCCGCACGCCTTTGCTCATTGGCCGAGGACTGCGTCAGCTGGGCGCGTTGGCCGCCCCGGGCTCCGAGCCTGGGATGCGCCAGGATCAGGGCATCCTGTTCAGCTGCACTCGCCTGTGCGACCTGCTGGCACATGGCCTGGTGCAGTTCCTCGCGACTGCGAAACGGGCGCAGCCGCGCAGCGCGCTGCGCCACCCATGGCGAGTGTTCGAAAATGCCGCCGAGCGCCGCGGTGAATTCCGGCGCCGGCATCGCATTGAGAGCCTCGATTGTGAGCATCGCGCTAACTCCTTGCGCCCCGGCCAATCCATTGCAATAACCGCGCCCGCTCGTATTCGGTCATGCCGGTGACATTGCCCAGCGGCATGGTCCGCAGTGTAAGTTGTTTCTGAATGTCCGGCAGGTGCGCGCGAACCTGGCTCGGGGAGTTGAGCACGATACCGTTGGGCGGTGCATTGAAGCCCGGTTGAGTGGGTGAGCGCGAGTGACACGGGACGCAGCGTTGATCCAGGATCAGCTCGGCCTGTGCAGCCGTCACCGGCACTGCGGAAGCCCGGCCCATGGTGGGATCCTCCGGATACAGGCCGATGATGACCGTGAGCAGGGCCAGCAGGCCCATGAAGAGCAACAGCAACGAACGCAGTCCCTGACGCCCCGCAGGCTTGTGCCGCGCCACGAACCAGGCGCGGATACACACACCGGAAAAACTCAAGCCGATGAGCACCATCCAGTTGTAGCGAGCGCCATAGGTCATGGCGTAGTGATTGCTGATCATGACGAACAGCACCGGCAGCGTGAAATACGTGTTGTGCACGGAGCGCTGCTTGCCGCGCAGGCCCGGAGCAGGATCCGCCTCACGCCCCTGCTGTCGCGCCCGCACCAGCTCGCGCTGGCCCGGGATAATGACGAAGAAGACATTCGCCACCATGATGGTGCCGATCGCCGCGCCGAATACGATGAAGGCGCCGCGGCCGCTGAACAGGGCGCACGCACCCCATGCCAGGGCACACATCAGCACGGCGACGGCGATGCCGAGTTTGACGTTACTGCGTCCAAGGTTCGAGCGGCACAATGCGTCATACACCAGCCAGCTGCCGATCAGGATGCCCACCGCGATTGCTACCGCCATCCCCTGGGACAGCGGCCGCACCGCAGGATCGATCAGGTAGGCGTCGGCCTGCAGGAAATACAACAGGGTAAGCAGGCCCATGCCCGACAACCAGGTGCTGTAGGCCTCCCAGTAGAACCAGTGCAGGGTGCGCGGCAGGACCTCGGGCGCTATCGCGTACTTGCGCGCCCGGTAGAAGCCGCCGCCATGCACGGCCCACAGCTCCCCGGCGACCGCGGTATCCCCATCGGGACGTTCAGGCGGCAGCAGATGATTGTCCAACCACACGAAGTAGAAAGAGGATCCAATCCACGCGATTCCCGTGATGATATGAATCCAACGCACCAGCAGGCTGCCCCAGTCCAGCAAATAGCCACTCACGTGTCCGCCACCACCGCGTCGTTGGTTTCCTGTTTGTGACTGCCGCAGTTCTCGCAGTCAACCGTCCCACAGGATTCGTCCGCCGCCGCAAGCTTCGGTGCCGCAGCCGGCGCAGCCGGCTGCGACAGCATCTGCATGAGCTGCGCCGCGATGGCCACCGCGATGGCCGCCGGCCACTTGCTCTTCACCCCTGCGACACCGATGGGACACTCCAGCCGCTCAATGGCTTCGCGGCCGAATCCATCGCGCCGCAGCCGCGATCGGAACCGCGCGCCCTTGCTCTGCGAGCCAATCAGTCCCAGCCAGGCCATGTCATTGCGCAACAACACCTTGCGGCACAGCTCATAGTCGAGCGCGTGGTCATGCGTCATCACCAGGAAGTAGGTGCCCGGCGCCGCCTGCGCCACGGCCGACACCAGTTCGGTTTGCGGCAAGGATCGGGAATACTCGGCTGCGCCCTGCGGAAACTGCCCGGTGCGCGAATCCTGCCAGAACAGGCGCAGCGGCAATTGCACCAGCATGCCGGCCAGCGCGCGACCGACGTGGCCCGCCCCGTAAAGCCACACGGCGGGGTACTCCTCGTCCAGGCGCTCATAGAAGGTCAGTGAGCCCTCACGCGTGCGCAGCACCGTCGGCGCGGCCAGGTGGCGCGGCAGGTCCAGCAGTCTTGCGGCAATTTCATCGCGGACGATGCCGCTGCTCAAACTGTGCTGCACACCCTCCCGCGTCGTGGCAGTCGCCAGCACCAGCGGGCCCGCAATCGGGTGATCATCGAGGCTGCGCAGCTGCGGCAGGCTCGCCTGCGGAAAGCACTCCAGCCACACCCCCACCACTCCGCCACAACACTGGCCGAGGTCAATGCCCAGCACCCGGTGCATCAGCCGCGCCGCGCGCGTGCCCTGCTGCAACAGCTCCCGCGCCGCTTCGATGGCCTCCCATTCCAGCCGGCCACCGCCAATCGTCCCGGTCAGACCCGCCGCATCCACCAGCATGTAGGCCCCGGGTTCGCGCGGGGTCGAGCCTTGCACCTGGGCGACAACGACGCGCACCACCGCCGGGACCTGCGCCAGCCTTTCAATGACCCTCGGCAACCAGGCATGCGGGCCGGCGGTCACAGCGGCAACTCGGCTGGCCGGGGCGATGAAGCCGGACGCGCGGCGCGCAGTGCCGCTATGGCCCGCAGCACGGCTTCGGGTGTCGCGGGCGCCGTCAGGTCCACCGCCTCACCCTCCGGCCCACAGCTGCCCACTGCGTGTCGAATGGCCAGCAGCGCGGAAATTCCCAGCATCAGGGGCGGCTCGCCGACCGCCTTCGACTGGTAGATGGCATCCTCGTGGTTGGGATGATCCGCAAGCAGCCGGATATTGGCGATGGCTGGCCAGTCACCGACCGAGGGGATCTTGTAGGTGGAAGGAGCATGGGTTCCCAGCCGGCCTTGGTCATCCCACCACAACTCCTCGCTGGTCAGCCAGCCGACACCCTGCAGGAAGCCCCCCTCGATCTGTCCCATATCGATGTCGGGATTCAGTGACTTGCCGACATCGTGAACGATGTCCACGCGCAGTAACCGGCTCTCACCCGTCAGGGTATCCACGGCCACTTCGCTGACCGCAGCCCCAAAAGCAAAGTAAAAGAATGGCTGTCCGCTCATTATCGCGTTGTTCCACTGGATGCGGGGCGTGCGATAGTACCCGGTGGCGGACAACGAAATTCGCGCGTGGTAGGCCTGCTGTACCAACTGCGCAAAGCGCAGGCGCTGTTCGCCCACCTGAACATACCCGTCAGCGAAGCCGATGTCGGCCGGTGCCACCTTGAAGTGCCCGCATGCAAACTGAATCAGCCGCTCGCGGATCGTCTGGGCGGCGGCCTGGGCCGCCTTGCCATTGAGATCCGCACCCGAGGACGCGGCGGTCGCCGAAGTATTCGGGATCTTGGCGGTATCGGTCGCAGAAACGCGAATGGCAGACAGCGGCAGCCCGAATTCGTGCGCGACGACCTGCGCCACCTTCGTGAACAGCCCCTGCCCCATCTCTGTACCCCCGTGATTCAGCAGCACCGAACCGTCGGTATACACATGCACCAGGGCGCCGGCCTGGTTGAAATGAGTTGCGGTGAAGGAAATCCCGAACTTGACCGGTGATAGCGCGATACCACGCCGGATATGTGCTTGAGTGCCGTTCCAGAGTTCGATCTGCCGCCGCCGCTCATGATAATCGGCACTCCTGACCAGCTCATCGACAATCGGTACCGTGCGATTACCCAGCACCACCTGCCCGTATGGAGTGATGTTGCGAGAAGTCTCGTCATAGAAATTGCACTTGCGCACGCGCAGCGGATCCACCCTCAGGTAGGTGGCCATGGCATCGAGGATCTGCTCGATCATGATCATGCCCTGCGGGCCACCGAAGCCGCGGAAGGCCGTGTTGGAAACGGTGTTGGTCTTGCACCGATGGCTGACGATCTCCACATTCTCCAGAAAATAAGCGTTGTCCACGTGCAGGACCGCACGATCGTTGACCGGACCGGATAGATCCGCCGAATACCCGCAGCGCGAGGCGAGCATCAGCGACAACCCCAGTATGCGTCCCGAGTCGTCGAACCCGACGGTGTAGTCGGCTACAAAGTCATGCCGCTTGCCGGTCATTTCCATGTCGGTGTCGCGGTCCAGCCGCAACTTGACGGGCCTTTGCATGGCGCGCGCCATGACCGCGGCCGCCGCGGCGATCAGCGCCGGCTGCGTCTCCTTGCCGCCGAAACCGCCGCCCATGCGCCGGCACTGCACGGTGACCGCATTGGCCGAAACGCCCAGGGCGTGCGCGATGATCTGCTGCACCTCCGAAGGATGCTGCGTCGAGCTGTACACCAGCATCCCGCCGTCTTCCTGTGGAATCGCGGCGGCAACCTGGCCTTCCAGATAGAAGTGATCCTGTCCGCCCACGGTCAGCGAACCGCTGAGGCGATGCGGAGCTTCGGCCAGCGCCGCCTGCGGCCGCCCCCGCACCAGGGTCTTGGAGGGCAGCACGTAACTTTTGGCCGCGAGCGCAGCGCGAATATCAAGAATGGCCGGCAGCGCCTCGTACTCGACTACCGCGAGGCGTGCCGCCCGACGTGCGTGCCGATAATCGTCGGCGGCAACCGCGAACAGCGGTTGACCGACATGCTGCACCAGGCCCGGCGCAAAAATCGGATCATCGTGTACCGCTGAGCCGTAATTGTTTTCGCCTGGAACATCCGGCGCTGCAAAGACGGCGACGACTCCGGCGGCCGACTTCACTGGCGCAAGATCCAGACGGGTCACCCGTCCGTGCGCGATACTGCTCATGCCGAAGGCAGCATGCACGGCATTGGCCGGCAGCGGGATATCGTCCACGTAGTTCGCGCGACCACTGACGTGCAGGTGAGCACTGTCGTGGCGCGCGACACTCATGACATCACGCCCGCATTTCCCGGCATCTGCACATCGGCGACCCGCGTCAGCGCATCCGCTTCGAAAGAATGGAAGAAGCGCCGCAGCAGGTTGGCGGCACCGGTCATTCGATAGTGACTGCTGGCGCGCATGTCCGAGAGCGGTTTGAAGTCACGCGCCAGCCCCAATGCCGCCTTTTCAAATGTTTCCCGCGACCAGGGCGCGCCAATCAGCGCCTGCTCCGCGGCCGCAGCGCGCATGGCGATCGCGGCCATCCCGCCCACGGCAATCCGCGCGCTTTGGATTCGTCCGGCCTCGATGCGAACCGCACAGGCCACGCAGACTGCGGAAATGTCCTGGTCCACGCGCTTCGATAGCTTGAATACCGCCACTCTCACGCCGGCAGGGGGTAGCGGCACCCGGACCGACACTACGAACTCACCAGGCGCCAGGTCCTTTTTCTGATAGCCGAGGTAGAACCTCTCCAGCTCCAGCCGGCGTGTGCGCTCGCCGCAGCGCAATTCGAGTTCGGCGCCCAGGGCCATGAGAGTCGGCAGGCCATCGCCAATCGGTGAGCCGTTGGCGAGATTGCCGCACAGCGTTCCGGAATTGCGTATGGGCGGCGAGCCAAAACGGTCCGCCACCTCCCGCAGCGGCGGGCAGCAGGCGATCAGCGCCGCCCAGGCATCGGTCAAAGTGACCGCGGCTCCTATCCGCAGGTCCGTGGCCGATGCCTCGATGCGCTGCAGGGATTCCACGGCGCCGATATAGACGATCGGCGGCAGCTCGCGCAATTGCTTCGTGACCCATAAGCCCACATCCGTCCCACCCGCAAGCACCAGCGACTGCGGCCGAAGGCTCAACTCAGTGGCCAGCTGCTCGAGGGTGCGCGGTGCATAGAATCCCGGCAGACGCAGTGGTTCCCCGGCGCGCAGGGCTTCCAGTGCGGCACGGCGTGATTCGCTGAACGGTGCGGTGTTCGACCATTTCGCCGGGGCGGGATAGTCATGCATGGCAACGCCGCCGTCGATAATGGGACGGTAGCCGGTGCAGCGGCACAGATTTCCGGTGAGTGAGTGAATCACGCGCTCGCGGGTCGCCGGGGCGCCCTCCAGATACAGTGCGAACAGCGACATCACGAAGCCCGGCGTGCAGAAGCCACACTGCGAGCCATGATGGTCGACCAGCGACTGCTGCACCGGATGCAGTGTCCCGTCGGTGGCCTGCAGATTCTCGACGGTCACCAACTCATGGCCATCCACAGTAGCCATGAAGCGAATGCACGAATTGATGGCGCGATACCGGATGCGACTGCCATCCGGCACAAGCGTGCCCTCAACCACCGTGCAGGCGCCGCAGTCACCTTCGGCACAACCTTCCTTGGTGCCCGTCAGACCGCGAACCTCGCGCAGGTATTCCAGCACCGTCATGGTGCACGGCAGTGCCGTCTCGCACACTAATTGCCCATTGAGCACCAAGCGCACTGCGCCGGCGGGCTGCCCGACACCGCTGTTCATATCCTATCCGCCCCGGTACACGGAATAGCTCCACGGTGCAATCAGGAGTGGCACGTGATAGTCCTGATCCGCTGCAGCAATGCCGATCCGGACACTGGCGTGCTCGAGAAATGCCGGCTCCGGCAGCCTCACGCCGCGCGCTCGAAAGTACTCCGCGGTGTGAAATGTCAGCAGGTAACTGCCAATCTTGAAACCGGCGCCCGACAGCAACGCAGCAGCGACCCGACCATTGGCACCGGTCGCAGTCGTCGTCAGCAGTCGCAGTCCTTCCGGGGTGTGCTCGTGCAGGTCAATGCGTACGCCGCCGGCGGGCAGGCCGGCACTGATATCCAGAACGTGTGTGGTCAGTTGTCCCATGCATGATGCTAACGACAATTGCAACGCCGATGCAATCACCGCCGTGGCGGTTTGTTGTACAGTGGCGGGAAGTTCATTTTCGCTGATTTTGCCTATGACGCTCTCCACCCCGGACTTCATCAGGGCGTTGCCCAAAGCAGAACTGCATGTGCACATAGAGGGCACGCTGGAGCCCGAGCTGGTGTTCGCGCTGGCTGCAAAACACGGTATCGAGCTGCCGTACCGCAGCGCAGCCGAATTGCGCGCAGCCTACAATTTCACTGATCTGCAGTCCTTCCTCGACATCTACTATACCTGCGCCAAAGTGCTGCGGGATGCCGCCGACTTTCACGCCATGACCAGCGCCTACCTGCGCCGGGCGCACCAGGACGGCATTGTTCACGTCGAGGTCTTTTTTGACCCCCAGGCGCACACGGCCCGCGGCATACCGCTCGCCGAGGTGATGACCGGACTGACGCAGGCGCTGCAGGAGGCGCAGGTACAGACCGGCATTACGCATCGGCTGATCCTGTCCTTCCTGCGACATCTGTCGGCCGAAGATGCGATGCAGACCCTGGAGCAGGCGCTGCCGTGGCGCGGCAGCTTCGCGGGCGTCGGGCTGGACTCCTCCGAAAAGGGGCACCCACCCTCCAAGTTCACGGCAGTGTTTGAACGCGCGCGCAGTCTGGGTCTGCTGGCCGTCGCACACGCCGGCGAGGAAGGCCCGCCCGCCTACATCGAGGAAGCGCTGGACCTGCTGCATGTGAGGCGCATCGACCATGGCGTGCGCTGCCTGGAAGATCCGCTGCTCGTCGCACGCCTGGCACGGGAGCGGATGCCACTGACGGTGTGCCCGCTGTCAAACATCCGATTGCGCGTGTTTGACAGGATGTCGGACCACAACCTCAAGATCCTGCTCGAGCGGGGCCTGTGCGTCACCGTAAATTCCGATGACCCCGCCTATTTTGGCGGTTATCTGCTGGATAACTTCCTGGCGGTCGCCACGGACCTGCGACTCTCGCGTGCGCAGCTGGCACAGCTGGCGCGCAATTCGATTGAGGCCTCATTCATCGACTCCGAGATCAAACACCGCTGGTACTCGAGGATTGACGAACTGGTTGCCCGCGATCAGTGAAATATCGCGCACCGGAAGCCCGGTCATACCACTCGTCGGTTCGCCACCCACACCTGGGTGATATTGGCGCGCGCGGCTCCGTAGATGATTTTCTGCAGCACGGTTTCGGGGGTGTCATCGTCCGCAACCTGCAGATTGCTGTGCGCTGAGGCAGTATCAAGCACGCAGGCATCGAACTGGTAGCCTGGAGCAAACAGCCCCACGGGCAGATCCAGGGCAATGCCGCCGCCGGTCGTGGCCAGCCAAAACGCCGTCAGTACATCAATGCGTGAGTGCGGCCGGCGCCGCTGCGCACGGCTCAGTCGCGGATCCACACCGGATTCCAGCAGCCGCGAGTTGATGATGGCGTGGCGCGCATTCTCCAGCACCGATGGGCTGGCACCTCCTGCGATGTCCGTCCCCAGCCCCACATGCACACCAGCGTCCAACATGCGCCGCAATGGAAACACCGCGTCCGAAAAATACACGTTGGAAAGCGGGCAATGCGCGATGCCCGCGCCGCGTTCACGGATCAGTGCCGCATCCGCATCGTCCACAAAATTTCCATGCGCAAGGACGGTGCGTCTGGAGAGCAGACCAAAGGCATCCAGCGCCACCGTGTCCGTGCGTCCACAGCGCTCCAGCACGTATTGATGCTGCCAGTCGCTCTCAGAACAGTGCGTCTGCACATGGCAGCCGGTTTCCCGGGCCACCGTGCCCAGACGGACCAGCAGCTCGTCGGTGCAGGCGGGAATGAACCGCGGCGTGATCACCGGGTAGATCAGTCCCGGGCTGCCGGGGAGCGCCTGCACATACCTTATCAACTCGCGCGTTTCGCGCTCGGCGTCCAGGGCGCAGCGGTCGCGGTAGAAGTCGGGGCACTGCTGAGGACTGTCCATCGCCACCCGCCCGATCAGGGCGCGCTGCGAACGGCGCAGGCAGATGTCGGCGAGCGCCTTGGTCGCCTCCAGGTGCACGGTCGCGAAGTACATGGCAGTGGTCGTACCGTTGGCCAGCAGGTTCGCAACCAGCGACTCGTAGACGCCCGTTGCGAACGCCGTATCCGAGTACCGTGCCTCCAACGGGAAGGTGAACTTCTGCAGCCACTCCTCCAGCGGCAGGTCCAGGGCCTCGCCCAGTTGCGGCCATTGCGGCGCATGAACGTGCAGATCCACCATGCCCGGCAGAACATAGTGTTTCGGCCCCAGCGTGACCAGATTCCCGCCTCTGGCCAGCCGCTCGGCCGCCGCGCGGGCGGCCGCCGATTGCGCCTCGTGGACCGCGCTGATGGCGCCATCCGCCGCCACGACAATGAGCGCATCCCTCAGACACACCAGCCGGCCGCGCTGCGGCGCATGCAGGAAGGTGCCGCGGAAGGCGCGCTCGGCGGCCGCCGGGGATGGGCTCATCAAGTACCTTTCTCCGCTATCAGACCCGCTGGCCGGGCAGGTGCGATAATGCGTTGTTCCGGGCGAACGCGGTAGCCGAAACTGCGACCCCTTTTTCAGCTCGGCATTTGGCGCCGGATCACAGTTTGGCCGTGAACGTCAGGTCGTAGCTGCGCGGCGGTTGCAAGGTCAGGAAATCGTTCCCGTAGAAGTTGTAGTCGTTCTGCAGATTGCGTTCGTTCGTGAGATTGTAGATTTCTAACTTGACCGTGTAGTGATTGAGGAAGTTGTAGAAGACCCCGGCGTTGATCGAGTATTGCCACGGAATCGTGGGCGAAACGTAATAGCCGGTGCTCACGATGGATGCCGGCAGGGCCGCGGCCGGATTGGCATCGAAGGAGCCGAAGTCGTTGTTCAGGTTTAACTCGGTTGCCGCGACATTCACCGCACCGCTCTGGGAGGTCTGGATCGGACCGGTCACCTGCACGTTGGCCTGGAAGCCAAGCCCATTGTCCAGCTTGTAGTTGACGAGGACGTTGAAGAGGTGCTCCGGCACACCCGGATCGGTGAATTTCTGGCCGGGCTGATAGGCGATCGCCAGACCGGCGCCATCAATGTTGTAACCTGGCTGCGCCGGGAAGTTCCAGAATGGCGCCGGTGTATCCAGTATGGTGTGCAGGTAGGAATAGCTCGCGGTGGCGAAGAAGTGCGAGTTGGGCTGGAAGTTCAACTCGATCTCGCCACCGGTGATTTGCGCGTTGGACCTGATATAGCCACCTTGACCGACGGGGATGGTGCGCTCCTGCCTGAACCCTGCCATCGACACGAACAGCGCCTTGCCGAGCAGGTCGAACTTCAGGCCCGCCTCCTCCAGCCCGGTCTTCTGCCGCAGCTGCGTGGTCGGATCAGTGCCCAATGCGCCGATCGCGCCGTCGTTGGCATTGGCGTTCACGTACTGGGTCTTGTTGTAGGTGAGGTAGCCGGAGAGCCACTCGGTCGGGCTGTAGACGACGCTGATGTTGCCGTTGTACAGGCCGTACCAGGCGGTGTATTGCGACTGGGGCAGGACATCGCAATTGGAGTTGTAGAAAGTGACGAAGGGCACGCAGCCGGCGCCGAAGCCCGCGGCCGCACCCTCGGTGTAGAGCGGGTCAGAATCATTCAGCTGCACCAGGTCGCCGCGCAGCCCGTACATCAGGCTCCACTGCGGCGAGAACTGTATCCGGTGTTCCAGGAAGACCGCCACGTCGCGCAGGTCCGAGTCGACCGAAAAGCTCGGATATCCGGGATTGCTGCCCGGGACGCCGTACTGCACGTGACCTAAGGCAGCCGTGTAGGGGATGGCGCCGCCGTATATCTGCGCGTCGGCGGGAAAGATCCAGGTGCTAGGATCCTGTGACAGGTCAAACACGCTGACCGGCTCATTGGCCTCGTTCTGGATATCCAGCACATGCGTGTAGCGGTAGGTGAAGCCGGCATCGGTCTGGTGCTTCACCGATCCGGTATCGAAATCGAACTTGAAGTCGGTCTTGTTCTCCAGGGAGTAGCTGCCCTTGGCCGTATCCGCGTAGTAATCCTCCGTCTGATTGTAACGGTTCATGTAGTCGTAGAACGTATTGTTCACGATGGAGAAATTGTCGCTCACCTGGTAGGTCTGGATCACCTGCAGCATGGCGTGCTGGGAGTGCGCACCGTTACCGACCGACTCATCGATGATGGTGCGGCTGTTCAGGTGGGTACTGCCCGTGAGGAAAACCTCGGTTCCGTAGCCCGACACATCGCTCAAGGGTGGCGCGCCGGTGAGGTAGGTGCCATCGTCGATGAGCGCCTGGTTGACGCGGTTGATACCGTCGTTCTCCCGGTACTGGGTGTCGACATAACTGCCATTGAACGAAATCGTATATTTCGAAGTGACTTGGTCGACCAGGGCCGCAAACACCTGCTGCTGGTGGAAGAACATGTCGTAGTAATAACTGCCGCTGTCGTTGCTGGTGACAGCCAGGCGGCCCGCAATGTTGGAGGTCAGTGGGCCACCCACGTCGAATCCGACGATGCGCTTCTGCTGGGTGTCGCCCTCGGCATTGAAGATGGCCGAGAAATTGGTACTCGAGGGTACCTTGGTGGTGATGTCGATCGAACCGCCCACCCCTGCCCCGGCGCCACCCTGGACGGCCGCCGGGCCCTTGACGATGTCGATCGAGTCCACCATGACGAAACTGATCGGGGCGCCGTAGCCGTTGAGCGTGAAGCTGTCACGCATCCCGTTGTAGAAAATATCTGCGAGCTGGCCACGGATGCGGGGCACGTTCGGCTCGCCAAACGAGGCATCCGAATAGGCGCTGGACGTGAGGGAGGAGAATCCGCCGGGGTTCTGCACATTGAGCGCATCGAGCTGCACCTTCGACAGCACGGTGTTGTTGCGCGGCGTATCCATCACACCCAGGTCCAGACCGAAGGCCGAGCCGGAGGTCACCGTGGTCGGCATGATGAGCTCGCCACGCTTGATGCCGTTCACCACGACCTCATCGACATCGCCGGCGGCCGTCGCGGCGGTCTGAGACTTCGTGGCCACTGGAGCGGACGAATCGGCCGTCTCCGCCTCGTCCGCTGCAAATCCGACCTGTGTGGTGCCGATGAGACATAGCGACGCGGCGATCAGGAGACGGATACGCAGATTCACAAGCCACCCCGTTCAATTGTTAGCTGATCGATGCTAGCGCGCGCCAAGCAATGCGTGTCAAGCGCCGGGGCGGTTGTGGTGCGCCGAACCGTTTCGCGCACTATTTCAATGCATTGAATTGTGGCGCCTCAGCCACGGCGATGCGGCAGACCGCCTGATTGGATGATGAAGCTGGCGATTTCGGCCACGCCAAGATCCTTCTTCAAGTTGGTGAAAATGAATGGGCGAGTGCCGCGCATCCTGCGTGAATCCCGGTCCATGACCTCCAGCGAGGCATCCACCAACGGCGCCAGGTCGATCTTGTTGATCACCAGCAGGTCCGAGCGGGTGATGCCCGGGCCGCCCTTGCGTGGAATCTTGTCGCCGGCCGAAACATCGATGACATACAGGGTCAGGTCCGCCAGCTCCGGACTGAAGGTTGCGGCGAGGTTATCGCCACCGCTTTCTATGAACACGAGTTCCAGAGCGGGGAAGCGGTTTTGCATTTCCGCCACGGCCGCCAGGTTGATGCTGGCGTCCTCGCGGATGGCCGTGTGCGGACAGCCCCCGGTCTCCACACCCATGATGCGTTCGGGCGGCAGCGCGCCGGAGCGCGTCAGGAACTGTGCATCTTCCTTGGTATAGATGTCATTGGTGATGGCGGCCGTGTCGTAGAGCCGGCATAGATGCCGGCACAGGCGTTCGGTGAGGGCGGTCTTGCCCGAGCCCACCGGGCCGCCGATGCCCACACGCAGGGGGCCGGTGGAGGTCTGAGGCGTTGCGGCGTTGGCGTTCATGAGCGAAAGAGCCTCGTATATTGGGTTTCATGGCGCATGGAGTACAGCTCCAGCGCCGGGGCGCAGGTGCCCAAATCCTCAAGATCCACGCTGATCGCACGCGCTGCATTGGCGGTAACGATGGGCGTGAGTCGCGCTATGGCGATCTGCGCGTCCGATTGCCCCAGCGGAATCAGGCGCGCCCCCGCCGATACCAGATTGGCCGCGATGGCCTGCATAAAGGCGTGGAGGGCGGCGGGCAGATCGATACCGTGGCACGCGCAGGCGACCGCGAACGCGACGCATTGCGCCGTCGGCTGGCCGCGCAGGTCGCTTGCGAACTCGGACAGCCGCGGGTGTGGCCAAGCCTTGAGAGTCACGTCGAGAAAGGCCGCGCCTTGCTGCCGGCTCTCCAATGCGGTCTCCGCGGTACCACGGAACGCGGCGGCCAGCTCGGCGAGCTCGCGCAGTTGCGCGCGCGCACGGCGCTGCCAGATTGCAGGCGGTTCGTGCGCCGCGCGCCAGGCGTGCGCGCACAGCACCGCATCCACCCACCCGCTGCCGCGCTGCAGCACCGCGCCGACAAATTCCAGCAGGCCATCGAGCGTCGCCACCGTGCCGCGCTCAACCGCCCACTCCATGCCATGGCTGTAGCTGAACGCGCCGGTGGGATAGGCCGGCGAACACCAGGTCAGGAGCTTGAACTGGTTGGCGAACCGCGCTGGCAGTGGCTCACCCATGGCCGTGACCATGACCCGGTGTGGCGTGGCCCGGCGCGAACAGCAGGGAATGACTGCTGTCGTAGGCGCCCGGCTCAGGCGTGAAGGGCGCGGCCACGTGCCGCACGGTCGCGCCGAGTCCCTTCAACATCTCTTCGATGACGCCATCTTCCCGGATCAGAATGCGACCGGTGGCAATCTGCGCCGGCAGGTGGCGATTGCCGATATGCCAGGCCAGCCGGGCCAGCTGCTGTGAGTCGGCGGCCGTGACTTCAAGCAGTGGTTCATCGGCAGCTGCCACCAGAATCACCCGACCGTCCTCCAGCCTCAAGCCATCCCCGCCGCGCAGCACGGTGGTGCGCGGCAGGTCCAGCAGGAACTGCGTCCCGGCGTCGGCGAGAAAACGCAGCCGGCGCCGGTGACGCTGGTCGTAGCTGAGCGTAATGCGATCGATGGGGGCCTGCTGCCAGCTGCCCGCCTGCAACACCTGTACCGCCCGCAGCATCGTTTCCGTCATGGATATCGAGCTTCAATAGAGAAAATAGCGTTGCGCCAGCGGCAGCACCTGGGCCGGCTCGCAGGTCAGCAGCACCCCGTCCGCGCGCACCTCGTAGGTTTCCGCGTCCACTTCGATGTGTGGCAGTGCGTCGTTGAGCACCATGTCCGACTTGCCGATGGCGCGGGTGTGGCTGACCGCGACTGCCGCGCGGGACAGCCCCAGGCGCTGCGGACCGGCCGCATCCACGAAGGCGCCACTGACGAAGGTCAGGGCGCTGTTGGCCGCGCCGCGACCGATACCGCCGAACATCGGACGATAGTGCACGGGTTGCGGCGTGGGAATGCTGGCGTTGGGATCACCCATGGGCGCGGCGGCGATCATTCCGCCCTTGAGGACCAGGTCCGGCTTGGCGGCGAAAAACGCCGGAGACCACAGCACCAGATCCGCCAGCTTTCCCACCTCGACCGAGCCCACATGGGCCGAGATTCCATGGGCGATGGCGGGGTTGATCGTGTACTTGGCGATATAGCGGCGCGCCCGGAAGTTGTCGCTGGTCGCACTGTCGCCGGGCAGCGCGCCGCGCTGGCGCTTCATTTTGTCCGCAGTCTGCCAGCAGCGAATGATGGTCTCGCCGATGCGCCCCATGGCCTGGCTGTCCGAGCTCATCATGGAGAAGGCGCCCAGATCCTGCAGTATGTCTTCGGCGGCGATGGTCTCCTTGCGGATGCGGCTTTCAGCGAAGGCCACGTCCTCGGCGATGCGCGAATCCAGGTGGTGACACACCATGAGCATGTCCAGATGCTCATCGAGTGTATTCACGGTGTAGGGCCGCGTGGGGTTGGTGCTCGACGGCAGCACATTCTGCAGGCCGCAGACCTTGATGATGTCCGGTGCGTGACCGCCGCCGGCGCCTTCGGTATGGAAGGCGTGAATGGTGCGGCCTTTGAACGCCGCAATGGTGCTCTCGACGAAGCCGGACTCGTTCAGGGTATCGGTGTGCAGGGTGACCTGCACATCCAAGGCGTCGGCGACCGACAGGCAGCAGTCGATGGCCGCCGGTGTCGTGCCCCAGTCCTCGTGCAGTTTCAGACCGCAGGCACCGGCGCGCACCATTTCCACCAGGGCCTGCGGCTGGCTCGCGTTACCCTTGCCGTACAGCCCGATATTCATCGGCAGGTGATCGGTAGCCTGCAGCATCTGGGCAAGGTGCCAGGGGCCGGGCGTGCAGGTGGTTGCCAGGGTGCCATGCGCCGGACCCGTGCCGCCGCCGAGCATCGAGGTCACACCGGCGAACAGTGCGTGCTCCACCTGTTGCGGACAAATGAAGTGGATGTGCGCGTCGATACCGCCGGCCGTGACGATTTTGCCTTCGGCGGCGATGACCTCGGTGCCCGGGCCGACGATGATGTCGACACCCGGCTGGACATCCGGATTGCCGGCTTTGCCGATGCGGCTGATGCGGCCATCGCGGATGCCAATATCGGCTTTGATGATGCCCCAGTGATCCAGGATCACGGCATTGGTGATCACAGTGTCCACCGCGCCCGCCGCCCGGCTGATCTGTGACTGCCCCATGCCATCGCGGATTACCTTGCCACCGCCAAATTTCACTTCCTCGCCATACACCGTGCGATCCGCTTCGACGGTGATGAACAGTTCCGTATCAGCGAGGCGAATGCGATCCCCGACGGTGGGACCATACATGCTGGCGTAGGCGCGGCGGCTGATGGAGTAGGCCATGAAATCAGGCCTTCCTGCTCAGGGGTCCCATGACCTCGCCGCGAAAGCCGATCACCGTGCGGCTGCCGGCATAGTCCACCAGCGGCACCTCGCGCTGCTGACCGGGCTCAAAGCGCATCGCGGTGCCGGAAGGAATATCCAGGCGCATGCCCAGGGCCTGTGCGCGCTCGAATAGCAACGCCGGATTGACCTCCGCAAAGTGGTAATGGCTGCCCACCTGCACCGGCCGATCGCCGCTATTGGCTACTTTGAGCGTGAGGGTGCGTCGGCCGTCGTTGATGACAATGGCCTCACCCGCAGTAATGACTTCGCCTGGAATCATGACCTTCACCTGATGGGCTGGTGGACCGTGACGAGTTTGGTGCCGTCGGGAAACGTGGCTTCGACCTGGATTTCGTGGATCATCTCCGGAACGCCTTCCATGACCTGATCACGCGTCAGGATGTGCGCACCGGACTGCATGAGCTGCGCGACGGTGCGCCCGTCGCGCGCGCCCTCCACGACCGAATCGGCGATCAGCGCAACCGCTTCCGGGTGGTTCAGCTTGACCCCGCGCTCCAGGCGCCGGCGCGCCACCAGCGCCGCCATCGCGACCAGCAGCTTGTCCTTTTCCCTTGGCGTCAGATTCATGATCGTCCCTCGTTAGGTCAGCAATGCCAGACTCTGGGCAGCGCGCGTGAGATGCCGGCGGCGCTGTGTCGTATCAGACCGGCCAGACGGATAACGCGCAAGCGCAGGCGCAGCGCATCGCTGTCCAGCAGGCGGATGAGGAGCAGATCATCCAGCAGCGTCACGCCGGACTCCCCGGCGCCATCCTCGAGCACGGCGCGCACCGGCTCGAGCAATTCGCCGGCATCCTGCGCGGCAAATACCAGGGTCGCGACGGCAATGGCATCGCCAAATCCGAATGGCGCCCGGCGCAAGGCGCCGATATCGCCCTCAAGCCGCAGGGTGTCTGCCCACTTGAGCCGCCCGGCGCAGCGGATACGCCAGGAGTCATGCAGCATGCCTGCACGCAGATCCTCGCCCATCGCCTGCCGCCCGAATACGATGCTCTCGACAGCGAGCATACGCGCGCCCGGCGCGAGATCTGCGCAGAATGAACGTCGCAAATGCGCTCCATTGAACAGAATGGTTTCCTGCGCCAGCCATTCGCACCAGGCGTTGGCGCCGGCCGTCAAGGCTACGGCGCATTCAGCCGGCGGGGAGCCCGGCACGGCGCGGTACAACTTCTCGGCGGCCTGCGTCGTGAGCGTCGCGCGCGCGTCAGCTCCAACATTGAATTCCACACGGGTGCGATCCGCCCCCGTGAGGCCGCCGGTTGTGGTGAGCAGCACGGCCTGCAGCGGCTCACCGGGTTCAACATCCGGAAACAGCATGCGGCACGGTGCGCGCTGATACAGGTCGCGCAGGCGACTCGCGCCGCCGCTGTCGCAGCCAATACTCAGGATGGCCGCGCCGTCAGCCCGCTGATGCCGCACCGCGCCGTAAGCCGTCATTTCACCGCCGGTGTGTGCTCGGCGTATCTCGCCCAATTGCGAACCAGCTCGTTTACCACCGTACTGCCGACCCGATAGGCGGCCTCAAGAGAGGGCACATACGCCGACAGCGTGGCATCCTCATCCGCCTCACTTGCCAGCAGCCGCGCCACCGTCTGACCGGATGCCGGCACGGTGTAATCGGAGCCGGTGCGCAATACCAAAACGCGATCCAGCCGCACCCGCTGCGCGCGCGCCAGGGCGGTCAGAGAGGTCAGGATGCCACAGTCCTCCATTGAGGTCGTCACTGCGCGTCCCTTCCCCCCGCTCCAGTAAGTCATCCACTGCTCCGCGAGCGTATTCATGCGTTCGCCCAACCACCAGTCCGAGGCGGAGACCTCGTCACCTTTGAGAACGAACGGTGGCTTCAGTGCGTTGGGGTAGCGTGCATAACCGGCACGAATGCCCTGCAGGGCCGGTGTGTCATCGAGATGCACGTTGCGCGTCAACCGATAGGCCCACTCGACCAGCTCGGGATTGAGGTGATAACCGTTGACGCCATTGGGCCGATCCAGGTCAGGCCGCGGCGGCTGAAAGGGCTGGCTGCGGCCCAACGGGACATGACCCGTTGACCACTCTGGCGGGATCTCGCGCGCATCGATCTCGAAGTTCAGATCCCGATCGATGATCCATTCGGCCCAGGCCGCGGAGCCGACCGAGGCGTAGTTGGGATCGATACCGGCGATCGCGGGCACGATCCAGTACGCTTTCGACAGGTCGAAGCGCTCGTCGAGGCCAAGGGCCATGATCGATGCCGCACCGCGCAATGAGCCTTCGCCCGTGACGATTCCCAGGACCTGCTGCTCGGCGTTGTACCGCAGCGGATGATTGCCCAATGGAAACGCGAGGGTCTGCGGCAGGGGCAAGCGCTCCACCCAGGCCTGGAATTCACCCGGTGTGTCGCCGGTATCGTTACCCAGTTCGAAGGTCGTGACGACCACCACCCGCACGGGCAGCTTCGGCGCAGCGGCCTGCGCCGTGACCGACGCCAATGCCACCATGCCGGCTGCCAGTGCCGCCCTGCTCCAATGACGCATGAGATTGTCCACTCAGGTTGCGTGCAGCCCTTGTTTGAGGTCTTCAGTCTAATACACAAAATTGCTGCTGGTGCTGGCACGCTCTCGCGCACCACATTTGCGCGTGGGCGCAAATCACTGCACCGTCACAGCAGCATCAATCTGCGCGGGACAGATCCTCCGCCAGCTGTGTACGATCCGCTAAGACACCGGCCAATATTGGATCGATCATGGGCAAGTACTCCCTGTCGAGACTTCTCGGCAGCGCAATGCTGTTGCTGCTGGGCTGCAGCGCATCTGGACTGGCCGTGGCGGAGGAACGCATCGCCGTCAAGGTCATGATCATCAGCATGTTCGGCCTAGAGGGCGCCCCGTGGCTCGCGGCCCTGAAACCTGAGCGCGAAGTGCGCGTACCAGGATTGTCGAGCGACTTTCCAACCGTGCGCTGTACGGGGTCCGGCGTGTGCCAGATGACCACCGACATGGGCCATGCGAATGCCGCAGCATCCATGATGGCGGTCATCTACAGCGGGCAGTTCGAGCTGCGCCGTACGTACTTCCTGATCGCCGGCATTGCCGGCATCAATCCTGAATATGGCACGATCGGCACCGCCACCTGGGCACGCTACCTCGTGGATGTGGATATCGCCCATGAAATCGATGCCCGCGAAATGCCACGAGCGTGGGCGGACGGCTATTTCGGCGTACTCACCGATGGCCAGGGACAGAAGCCGCGGCTCGATTACCGCACGGAGCTGTTCCGGATTGACGAGGCGTTACTGCAGAAGGCACTGCAGCTCTCACGCCGCGCCGTCCTGGAAGACAGCCCGGATGTGGTGGCCTACCGGAAGTTCTATCCAGGCTCGCCGGCCAACAGGCCGCCGGCGGTGACCCAGTGCGACACCGCCTCGGGTGATACCTGGTGGGGCGGGCACCGGCTCGGAGCGCGCGCGACGCGCTGGACCCGACTGCTCACGGACGGGCACGGGGTTTACTGCACCTCGCAGCAGGAGGATAACGCGACGCTGCTCGCCCTGACGCGTGGAGCGCAGTCGGGTCTGGTGGACATCCATCGTGTTGCCGTGCTGCGTACCGGCTCGGACTTCGATCGGCCCTATCCGGGTCAAGGCACGTTCGACTCCATGGTCGCGCAGCGGTCCGTGGCCGGCGCCGTACGCACGTCCACCGCCAACCTCGTGCATGCGGGAATGCCCCTGGTCCAGGACATCGTGGAACACTGGCAACAGTGGCAGGACGGGGTGCCGAAGACGCCCTGACGCGAATCGCCCGGATTGCGCTGCCCGCACCAATCTAGTGCGTCCTGTGTGGCGATGCTGCCGCGCGCATCCCCCGGGCTTGCGCCATGTGGGTCAGCCGCTCGCGGCCTGGCTGAGCAGGTCCACGTACGCACCCTGAATCAACTGCCGCGGTGCCACCTCCAGCTGCGCCATGATTCTTCCGGCTTCCGCGATTCCCTCATCGGCGCTCTCCCCATCCCGCAGCACGACCTCAAGTTCCAGAAATTCCCCCAGTCCCTCCACGACGTCCAGATGGATGCGGGTGCGTCCGACCAGGAACAGCAGGCGGCGCTTCCTGACCCGGCCGGTCTGTCCATGGGCTCGCTGCAGCAACTCCCGCAATGCATTCGGCTCGGGAACCGGCACGCGCAGATAAAATGACTCCTTCGGCCCGCTCTCATCCGCGCGCTGATAGAAAATCAGCTCCGCACCGGCGGCGAACTGGTCCCGCAGCTTCAATCTGCCGTGAGGGCAGGCAAAAAATGTATCGTCCTGCTCGATCATGGTCGGGCCGGTGTCGGCCAGACGTGCGACCAGCGGCCGCAGCGCCTCGACACCCGCAATGCGCGCCTTGATTTCGATATTTCGCGGCATCGGGCGATCTTGGCATCGCCCGCGGCGCAGCGGCAACCGGCTGAGCGCGCCGGTACGCTAAACTGGGTGGATGTCACGAAAACTGTACGTCACCAGTGCCCTGCCCTACGCCAATGGGCCTTTGCATATCGGCCACATCATGGAGTACATCCAGGTCGACATTTGGGTACGGTTCCAGCGAATGGTCGGCTCCAAGGTCCATTTCATCTGTGCGGATGATGCCCACGGCGCCCCCATCATGCTCAAGGCCCAGGCCGACGGGGTGACGCCGCAGGAGCTGGTGCGCGGCATCGCCGCCGGGCGTCGCCAATACCTGGATGGCTTCTCCTTAAGCTTTGATCACTGGTATACCACCGACTCCCCGGAGAACACCGCCCTGGCCCAGGATGTCTACCGACGCCTCAAGGCCGCCGGCCTGATCGACACCAGGCCCGTCGAACAGTTCTACGACCCGGTGAAGGGCATGTTCCTGGCGGACCGGTACATCAAGGGCGAATGTCCGCACTGCCATGCCAAGGACCAGTACGCGGACGCCTGCGAAGTGTGCAGCACGGTCAATGCCCCCACGGATCTGATCAATCCCTATTCGACCCTGTCCGGGTCGGTGCCGGAACTGCGAACCTCTGATCACCTCTTCTTCAGACTCTCCGACCCGCGCTGCCGTGCATTCCTGCAAAGCTGGATCACCTCCCCCGGCCATCTGCAGGCGCAGGTCGCCAACAAGGCGCGCGAATGGCTCGATGGCAGCGGCGAGGCGGCGTTGGGCGACTGGGACATCTCCCGAGACGCGCCCTACTTTGGCATCCCCATTCCGGATCACCCCGGCAAGTTCTTCTACGTGTGGCTGGATGCGCCGCTGGGCTACCTCGCATCGCTGGAGAATTACTTCGCCACCGGCGCGGCCGCGCGCAACGGCGAGCCGGGCAGCTTTGAGCAATTCCTGACCGACCCGGCGACGGAGCAGATCCATTTCATCGGCAAGGACATCATTTACTTCCACACGCTGTTCTGGCCGGCGATGTTGAAGTTCGCGGGGGCGCCCTACAAGGTGCCGGACAACATCCATGTGCACGGCTTCCTCACCGTGCTCGGCGCCAAGATGTCCAAGTCCCGCGGCACCGGAATCGATCCGCTGCGCTACCTGAGTATCGGCATGGACCCGGATTGGCTGCGCTACTACTTCGGCGCCAAGCTCAACGCCAACGTCGAGGATGTGGATTTCAATCCGGAGGATTTCCTCGCCCGCGTGAACAGCGACCTGGTGGGCAAGTACGTCAACATCGCCAGCCGCTGCGCAAATTTCCTCAATCAGCGCTTCGCGGGACATCTGTGCGCGTTGAGCCATGCCGCTGCCCGGACGGTGCTCGATGAATTCCGCCGTGAAGGCCAGGCCATCCGCGAGGCCTATGAACTGCGCGATTTTGGCCTGGCCCTGCGGCTGACCATGCACCTGGCGGATCTGGCCAATCGCTATGTCGCGGATCACGCACCGTGGGAAATCGCGCGTGATGCCGCACGCGCTGATGAGCTGCAGGCGGTCTGCAGTGCCGCCTTGAATCTGTTCAGGCTGCTGACACTGCTGCTGAAGCCGGTGGTACCGCAGCTGGCCGCACGCGCCGAAAAGTTCCTGAACATCGCCCCGCTGCAGTGGACGGACAGCACGATGCTGCTGCCGGCGGGACACCGGATCAATCCCTATGAGCATCTGCTGACGCGCGTGGACGCCAAGACTCTCGACAAACTGTTCGACATGGTCAAGGAGTCTCCCAAAGTGACTGAACCTGCCGCGCCGATTATCGCTGCGAGCATTGCGATCGATGATTTCGCGAAAGTCGAACTGCGTGTGGCGCGCATCCTCGCCGCCGAAACCGTGGAGGGCTCGGACAAGCTGCTGAGACTGAGTCTGGACCTCGGTGAGCCCGCCGCGCGCACCGTCTTCTCCGGTATCCGCTCGGCGTACGACCCGGCGACCCTGGTGGGACGGCTCACCGTGGTGGTCGCCAATCTGGCGCCGCGCAAGATGCGCTTCGGCGTTTCACAGGGCATGGTGCTGTGCGCGAGCGGCGCCGAGCCCGGGCTGTTCCTGCTGTCCCCGGATGCGGGTGCCACCGCGGGCATGCGCATCACCTGAAGGCGCACGCTGACGTGGACATCAAGGCCATCGATGCCCTGTTGCCGCAGACCCAGTGCACGCGCTGTGGCTATACCGGCTGCCTGCCGTACGCGCAGGCCATCGCCCAGGGCACACCCATCAACCAGTGTCCGCCCGGCGGATCCGCCACCATCGCGGCCCTGGCGCAACTGCTGGGACGTGAGGTATTGCCGCTCAATCCGCAACACGGGGTGGAACAGGCGCCGCGGGTGGCCGTCATCGATGAGGCGCGCTGTATCGGCTGCGCGAAGTGCCTGCCGCCCTGCCCGGTGGATGCCATCATCGGCGCAGCGCGTTTCCTGCACACCGTGGTCGCCGAGCTGTGTACCGGCTGCGAGCTGTGCATAGCGCCGTGTCCGGTGGACTGCATCACCATGGTGACCGTGAGCGCCGAGTCAGCGCCCGGCTGGCCGCCGGAGCCTGCCGCCAATCGCCAGCGCTACCACGCACACGAGGCGCGTGTGCAGCGACGCGCCGCCGAGCGTGCCGCATTGCTCGCGGCGCGCAAGCAGTTGGCGCTGGAGCCGGATCGGCGCGCGCCATGACCGCTACGGCGGGCCGGCGTACGCGCCACGGAGGCTACAGCGCCGCGCGACGCCGGATGTTGTTCGAGCGCCTGCGAGCGGCGAACCCCGTGCCGGTGTCCGAACTGAACTACTCCACCCCGTTTGAATTGCTGGTGGCCGTGATGCTCTCCGCACAGAGCACCGACCGGAGCGTCAACGGCGCGACCGCGAAGCTGTTTCCCGTCGCCAATACCCCGCAGGCATTGCTCGCCTTGGGTCTCGAGGGTGTGAAGCCTTACCTGAAGACCATCGGCCTGTACAACGCCAAGGCAGCGAACCTCATCGGCCTGTGCCAACGGCTGGTGGATCTGCACGATGGACAGGTCCCCGCCGACCGCGACTCGCTCGAAGCGCTGCCGGGCGTGGGCCGCAAGACAGCGAACGTCGTGCTGAACATCGCATTCGGTGCGACCACGATCGCCGTGGACACCCATATCTTCCGCGTCGCCAACCGCACCGGGCTGGCGCCCGGTCGTACGCCGCTGGCCGTGGAACTGGAATTGCTCAGGACGACGCCCCGCGAGTTCGCGCGCGGGGCCCATCATTGGCTGCTGCTGCACGGCCGTTACGTGTGCCTCGCCCGCACGCCCAGGTGTCCGACCTGCCTGATCCGCGACCTGTGCGACTACCCGACCAAGACCAAGGCAGCTCGCTGAGCAGGCCAACCCATGCCGATTTTTGCCGATCAAAGTCGCGAACAGCTGCGGCAGATGTACCTCGCCTCGTGGCGTAAGTTCCAGGCCCGGGAACCGTTGAGCCCGCTGGAAGGCCAGGTGGCGGCCGTGATCGCCGAGCATCCCGAATACATCGCCTGGCTTCAGAGCGGCCAGGAAGTCCTCAGTGCCGATTTCACGCCCGATGGTGGTCGGGAAAACCCGTTCCTGCATATGGGAATGCACCTGGCGATCCGCGAGCAGCTGAGCACGAACCGCCCCGCAGGCTTCGCCGCCCTGCACCACCAACTGTGCGCGCACTTTGGCAATGCCCATGACGCCGAACACGCGCTGCTGACGCCGCTGGGCGAGGCGCTGTGGGAAGCCCAGCGCGCGGGTCGCGCCCCGGATGAGATGCAGTACCTGCGCAAAGTCCAAGCGCTGGTCGCGCAGCTGCTCACGCGCCGCTAAGGGCTGCCGCTTCCTTTATTTCTTCTTCGGTATGTACAAATCGGTGAGCGTTCCATCGACCGCCTCGGCGGCGAATGCCACGGTCTCGGACAATGTCGGATGCGGGTGCACCGTGAGGCTGATGTCAGTTGCGTCGGCACCCATTTCGATGGCGACGGCCACTTCACTGATCAGATCACCGGCATTGGAACCCACGATGCCACCGCCCAGAAGACGATGCGTGACCGGATCGAAGAGCAGCTTGCTGAATCCGTCGTCACGGCCCAGCGACAGCGAGCGTCCACTCGCAGCCCAGGGGAACACGCCTTTTTCGAAGGCGATGTTCTTGGCCTTCGCTTCGGTCTCGGTCAGACCCACCCAGGCCACTTCCGGATCCGTGTAGGCCACCGAGGGAATGACGCGCGCATCGAAGGCCGCCTTGTGCCCGGCGATGACCTCGGCAGCCACCTTTGCTTCATGGGTGGCCTTGTGCGCCAGCATGGGCTGACCGACGATGTCGCCGATGGCGAAGATGTGCGGCACATTGGTGCGCATCTGCTTGTCCACCGCGATGAAGCCGCGGTCACTGACATTCACGCCGGCAGCCTCCGCGCCGATCAGCTTGCCGTTGGGCGCGCGACCGACGGCCACCAGCACCAGATCGTACAGCTGCGGCTCCGGCGCCTTCTCGCCGGCGAAGCTGACGCGAATGCCCTGCTTGGTCGCCTCGACGCCGGTGACTTTCACGCTCAGTAGGATTTGCTCGTAGCGGGCCCGCAAGCGCTTCTCCAGCGGCTTGACCAGGTCCGGATCGCACCCGGGCATCAGCGTCGGGGTGAGCTCGACCACGCTCACCCTGGCGCCCAGGGCATCGTACACACAGGCCATTTCCAGACCGATGATGCCGCCGCCCACTACCAGCATCCGCCCATCGACGCGCGGCAATTCCAGCGCGCCCGTTGAATCGATGATGCGCGGATCACTCGGCCAGCCGGGCAGCTTCACCGCCTCCGATCCGGCCGCAATGATGCAACTGTCGAAATGAATGCGCTCGGTGCCCTTCGCGCCCGTGACTTCGATGACCTGCGGACTGACAAATTTGCCCGTGCCGGTGACTACTTCCACCTTGCGTTGCTTGGCCAGCGCCGACAGACCGCTGGTTAGTTTCTTGACCACGCCGCTCTTGAAGCCACGCAGCTTGTCCAGATCCAGCGATGGCTTGCCGAAACTGATGCCATGGGCGCCCATCGCCTCGGCATCCTCGATGACCTTCGCCGCGTGCAGCAGCGTCTTGGAGGGAATGCAACCGACATTCAGGCACACACCACCCAGGGTGGCCGAACGTTCGATGAGCGTCACCTTCAGACCCAGATCCGCAGCGCGAAAGGCGGCGGTGTAGCCACCCGGACCCGAGCCCAGCACCACTACCTGGGTACTGCGGTCCGCCTGCGCTTCGATACGGCTCATGGCGGAAACATCCGGCGCACGCATGCGCACCGTGTCTCCCGAAGCATCGACGTTGGCCGCCTTGGGCGCGGCGGCCGCGGCAGGCGGTGGCGAGGCTTGGGCGGGTGCTGCGGATTTGGCGGGCGCATCGGCTGCCGTCGGGGCGGCATCAGCGCCCGCGACACCCGCAACGCGCGCAATGACGGTGCCCTTGCCCACCGTGTCGCCGCGCTTTACGAGCAATTCGGTGATGGTGCCGGCCGCCGCCGAGGGCACATCCATGGTGGCCTTGTCGGTCTCCAGGGTGATGAGCGGGGTTTCAACCTCGACGCTGTCGCCGACCTTGACCAGCACATCCACGATCGGCACGGCATCGAAGTTGCCGATATCCGGTACGACGAGATCTATGGAACTCATCTAAGGCACCGCCTCGACCAGGCCGCGCGGCTCGGCGAGCACCTGCGCGAGATAGGTCGTGAATTTCGCCGCCAGCGCGCCATCGATGACGCGATGATCATAGGACAGCGACAGCGGCAGCATCAGGCGCGGCACGAAGGCGCCGTCCTTGAACACCGGCTTCATCGCCGAGCGCGACACGCCGAGGATCGCGACCTCCGGAGCGTTGATGATGGGTGTGAATGCCGTGCCGCCAATGCCGCCGAGGCTCGAGATCGTGAATGATCCGCCTTGCATCTGCGCTACGTTCAGCGTGCCGGTGCGTGCCTTCTCCGACAGCTCACCGAGCGCGCGGGCGAGCTCGTAGATATCCTTGCGGTCCGCATCACGCACCACCGGCACCATCAGGCCATTGGGCGTGTCGGCTGCGAAGCCCATGTGGACGTACTTCTTGAGGACGAGGTTCTCACCTGCCGCGTCCAGGGAAGAGTTGAAGGTCGGGAAGTGATGCAACGCGCGCACGCAGGCGCGGATGATGAAGGCCAATGGCGTCAGCTTGATGCCCTGCTCAGTGGCCTTCAGCTTGAGTTTGTTGCGCAGCTCCTCCAGTGCCGTGATATCCGCTTCATCGAACTGCGTGACATGCGGCAGATTCACCCAGCTCGCGTGCAGCCGCGCGCCGGAGATTTTCTGGATTCGCGTCAGGGGCTTGGTTTCCACCGGGCCAAAGGCCGCGAAGTCCACCACCGGCACGCTCGGCAGCCCGCGGCCGCCCTGCACGCCGGCCTTGCCAGCCTGCGCCGCGCCGCCCGTGGCACTGAGCGCCTGCTTCACGAAACCCTTGACATCATCTTCGGTGATCCGGGACTTGAAACCGGTCCCATTCACCCGCGCCAGGTCGACGCCCAGCTCGCGCGCGAAGCGCCGTACCGAGGGACTGGCATGGGCGGAGGAGAAGCCACTCTCGTTGACGGCGGCCAGCGAAGCGCCGGCACCGGCGGCGGGCGCGGGCGTTGCAGCGGCCGGCGCCGCAGCGCTCTTGGCCGCAGATGCCGCGGCGGGCGGTGGTGTCGCTGGCGCGGCAGGCGCCGGCGCGGCCGGCGCGGCTGCTGCCGCATCGGCGACCTGCACGGTCGCGACCACATCACCAGGCGATATGGTCCCGCCTTTGGTGGCGATGATCTTCTCGATGATGCCAGCCACCGGGGACGGGACGTCCATGGTGGCCTTCTCGGTCTCCAGGGTGATCAGCGGGCCGTCGACCTCAATGGTGTCGCCGGGCTTGACGAGGACGTCGATGACGGCCACATCCTTGAAGTTGCCCATGTCGGGCACTCGCACTTCTATGACGCGAGGCACTGTTTATTCTCTTTGGATGTTGGTCAGGAGTTCAAAGGATCGGCCTTCGCCGGATCGATACCCAAGGCCGTGATGGCCTTGTCCACGGTGGCTCGATCAATCTTGCCCTCATCGGCCAGCGCCTTGAGCGTTGCCACCACGATGAAGTTGCGATCCACTTCAAAGTGCCGGCGCAGCGCGGCACGGCTGTCGGAGCGACCGTAGCCGTCCGTGCCCAAAGTGACATAGCGCTTGTCCACCCATTGGCGGATCTGGTCAGGCACCGTGCGCATGTAGTCGGTGGCGGCAATCATCGGGCCGTCGACATCCTTCAGGCAAGTGCTCACGTAAGGCACTCGGGCCGCGGCCTGGGGATTGAGCAGATTGTGCCGTTCACAGTCCAGCGCTTCGCGGCGCAGTTCGGTGAAGCTGGTCACCGAGAAGATATCAGCCGGGACCCCGTAGTCCTTTTCCAGTATCTGGGCAGCCGCGATGCACTCGCGCAGGATCGTGCCGGAACCCAACAGGGTCGCGCGCACCTTGCCCTTGCCCCCGGTCTGCAGCCGGTACATGCCCTTCAAAATGCCCTCTTCGGCGCCCTTCGGCAGCGGCGGCTGAGCATAGTTCTCGTTCATCACCGTGATGTAGTAGAACACCCGCTGCTGCTCCACGTACATGCGGCGCATGCCGTCATGGATAATGACGGCAAGTTCGTAGGCAAACGTCGGGTCATAGCTCACACAATTCGGGACGGTGCTGGCATGGAGCAGGCTGTGACCGTCCTGGTGCTGCAGCCCTTCCCCCGCCAGGGTGGTGCGACCGGCCGTGGCGCCGAGCAAGAATCCGCGTGCCTGGATGTCACCGGCGGCCCACAAGAAGTCACCGACCCGCTGGAAGCCGAACATCGAATAGTAGATATAGAACGGCACCATGTTGATGCCGTGATTGGCGTAGGCCGTGCCCGCGGCGATCCACGAGCAGGTCGCGCCCGCCTCATTGATACCCTCCTCGAGCATCTGGCCCTTCTTGTCCTCGCGATAGGACATCAGGGTCTCGGAATCCTGCGGCGTGTACAGCTGGCCCACGGATGAATAGATGCCGATCTGGCGGAACAGGCCTTCCATGCCGAAGGTACGCGCCTCGTCCGGAACGATCGGCACAATGTTCTTGCCGATGTTCTTGTCTTTGAGCAGTACCGTGAGGATGCGTACGAAGGCCATGGTGGTGGAGATCTCGCGCTCCCCGGTGCCCTCGAGCATGGCTTCGAAGGCGGACAGCGGCGGAATCACCAGCGCTGGCGCCGTATTGGTACGCACCGGCAGGTAACCCCCCAGTGCGCTGCGCCTGCCGTGCAGGTACTTGGCTTCCTCCGAATCCTCCGGCAGCTTCAGGTACGGCAGCTTGGCCAGATCCTCATCTGCGACCGGCATGGCGAAGCGATCGCGAAACGCGCGCAGGCCCTCCGTGTCCACCTTCTTCTGCTGATGCGCGACCATCTGGCCCTCGCCGGCCTTGCCCAGGCCGAAGCCCTTGACCGTGTGCGCGAGAATGACTGTGGGCTGGCCCTTGTGATGGGACGCCGCGTAGTACGCCGCGAACACCTTCTGCGCATCATGGCCGCCGCGTTTGAGGGCATAGATGTCCTCATCGCTCATGTTGGCCACCATCTCGCGGGTCTGGGGATATTTGCCGAAGAAATTCTCGCGCGTGTACGCGCCGCCCTTGGCCTTGTAGTTCTGGTACTCGCCGTCGACCGTGTCCTCCATCACTTTACGCAGCAGCCCCGTCTGGTCGCGGGACAGCAGATGGTCCCAGCGCGAGCCCCACAGCACCTTGATCACGTTCCAGCCGGCGCCCAGGTAGGCAGCTTCCAGCTCCTGGATGATCTTGCCGTTGCCGCGCACCGGACCATCCAGGCGCTGCAGATTGCAGTTGATGACGAACACCAGGTTATCGAGCTTCTCGCGCACCGGCATGGTGAGCGCGCCCATCGACTCGGGCTCGTCGGTCTCACCATCGCCCAGGAAACACCACACCTTGCGATCGGTTGGCGCCACCATGCCGCGATGTTCCATGTAGCGCACGAAGCGCGCCTGAAAGATGGCCATCATCGGACCCAGGCCCATGGACACCGTCGGGAACTGCCAGAAATCCGGCATCAGCCACGGATGCGGATAGGAGGACAGACCCAGGCCCGGCCCTTCGGCTTCCTGGCGAAAGCGATTCAGTTGATCTTCGGAGAGGCGTCCTTCCAGGAAGGCGCGTGCGTAGATGCCCGGGGAGGAATGCCCCTGCATGAACACCATGTCACCGGGATGCTGCGCGGAAGGCGCACGCCAGAAGTGATTGAAGCCCACCTCGTACAACGTGGCCGAGGAGGCGTAGCTGGCCAGATGGCCACCGAACTCGGAGGAGATCTTGTTGGCCCTGAGCACCATCGCGACCGAGTTCCAGCGCAGGTAGGCCTCGATGCGGCGCTCCAGCGCACGGTCACCCGGGTATGGCTGTTGCTGGGGCACCGAGATGGTATTCACGTAAGCGGTGTTGGGCTTGAACGGCAGATAGGCACCGGACCGGCGCGTGTGGTCGATCAGGCGTTCCAGCAGAAAGTGCGCACGATCCGCGCCGTGCGTCTTGAGCACGGAGTCGATCGACTCCAGCCACTCCTGGGTTTCTGTCGGGTCAAGATCTTGCAATTTGGGAAGTTCCGTCATGGCGGCTCTTAAAACTCCGCCGCAGTCAGCGGCGCTGCAACTCCGCCGCACGCCGCGGCCCTGCGGGCACGGGCGCGGACGGATGCTGTGCTAGGATGCGCAATTGGACTGCGCGTGAATTCGCGTTGAATCAAGCTGGGTAATGATCCGGATTTCACTGGCGACGGTCAAGCAAGCATGGCGGAACGGGGCTCTTTCCGGGACGCTGCCCTCAATCTGCGCAATCCGCTCATGACACCTCGCTCAACAAGCCTCTTGCCGGTCCAGGCGCCCCCGCGGATCGAGCGCGTTGCCCGCCTGTCCGTGCAGCTCGCGGACACCCTCGAGGCCATACTGGTCATCATTCCCATGGATGCCTCCCCAGCGGTGTTTTCAGCACTGCCGCAGGCGCAAGTGTGGCGCCAGCTGCTCGCCGCACGACCCGGCCAGAAGGCCAGTACCGGGCCTGGCAGCGTCCGCAGTGTCAATCTTGCCAACTCACCACAGACCCGACTCATATTGGGAGTGATGCCGCGCAATGCAAGCGCATTCGAAGTGCTCTCATTGGCCGGTCGCATGGCGCGGGACCTGGGCAGTTGCACGCCAGGCTCGGTTGCCTTGGCTGCGCCCACGGAAGCCGCCGGGGACCCGAACCGGACTCTGGAGGCCCTCCTCAGCGCCACCCTTGCCTGCGCATTTGAGATGCCCAGCTTTCGCACTGCCCGCAAACCCGCGCGCACCCTGCAATGGGTTGCCGTGGTCGGCGGCTCGCTGGATCTGCGCCGCGTGCAGATCGAAGCGCAGGCCAATGGCCTGGCGCGCTGGCTTACGGCCCTGCCACCAAACAAACTCGATGCGACCGGCTACCAGCGCGTGGTGCGCGCGCTGGCCCGCCGGCACCATCTGAAGTTCCGCTGGCTGTCGGAAGCTGCGCTGAAGCGGCTCGGCGCGGGCGCTTTCCTCGCCGTCGCGCAGGGCAACGCCCGACGCACCGCGGGCATTGCCCAGCTGAGCTATCGCCCCGTGCGCCACCGTGGTCGCGCCGATGTGGCACTGGTCGGCAAGGGCGTGCTTTTTGATACCGGAGGTACAAATCTCAAAGCCCATCGCGGCATGCTCGACATGCACACCGACATGAATGGCAGCGCGGTTGCGCTGGCCACGCTGTGTGCCTGCGCCGAAAACCGCACGCCGCTGGCCGTGGATGCCTGGCTCGCCATCACCGAGAATCGCACCGGGCCGGACGCCTATGTGCCTCAGGATGTGGTCACGGCGCTCAATGGCACCAGCATCCAGGTGATTCACACCGATGCGGAGGGGCGCATGGTGCTGGCGGACACGCTGGCGCTGGTCGGGCGCACCCGGCCGGCGCTCATCATCGACTATGCGACCCTCACCGGCGCCTGCGTCACGGCGCTGGGCGAACGCATGAGCGGCATTTTCGTGCAGCCCCCGGCCCTGGCGCCCATCGCGGTGGCGGCGGGTGACTCCAGTGGCGAGCGTGTCTGGAACTTTCCCATGGATGCCGACTACGACGCGGAGCTGGAGAGCCGGATCGCCGATGTCATGCAATGCACCCCGGACGGCAAAGCGGACCATATCCTGGCGGCGCGCTTCCTGTCGCGCTTCGTGCCCGAGGCCACCGCCTGGATCCACATGGATCTGGCCGCCGCCGTCCGCAGCGGCGGCCTGGCCCACATCAACACCGATATCACCGGCTTCGGCGTGCGCTACACCCTGGAGCTGCTGCGCGCTGGCAAGCTGCCGCTGCCCGCCGGAAGAGCCAAACGATGACGACCCTGAGCCTGCGCCGTCCCGATGACTGGCATCTGCACCTGCGCGATGGTGCCGCGATGGCGGCGGTGCTGCCCTTCACGGCCGCGCGCTTTGGACGGGCGATCGTCATGCCGAATCTCAAGCCGCCGGTCACCACGACGGCCCAGGCATTGGCCTACCGCGAGCGGATCCTTGCCGCACTGCCGGCCGGATCTCGCTTCCAGCCGCTGATGACGGTGTATCTGACCGACCGCACCGCACCGCAAGAGGTGGCTGCGGCGCGCGCCAGTGGTAGCGTCGCCGGCTTCAAACTCTACCCGGCCGGTGCCACCACCCACTCCGAATCCGGCGTCACTGATGTGCGCAACATAAGGCGGGTCCTGGAGCAGATGAGCGAGCACGGCATGGTGCTGCAGGTCCACGGCGAGGTGACACTGGCTGAGGTCGATGTGTTTGATCGCGAGGCGCGCTTCATTGACGAGGTGCTGCTGCCGCTGTGCGTGCGTCATCCGGGGCTGCGTATCGTTTTCGAACACATCACGACGCGCCGGGCCGTCGAGTTCGTGCGTTCGGCGCGCGCCGGCATCGCCGCCACGATTACACCGCAGCACCTGATGATGAATCGCAATGCATTGTTCGTCGGCGGCATCCGGCCGCATCTGTACTGCCTGCCGGTGCTCAAGACCGAAGATGATCGTGAGGCCCTGATCGAGGCCGCGACCAGCGGTGACCCGCGATTCTTCCTCGGCACCGACAGCGCGCCGCACGCCCGGCATACCAAGGAAGCAGCCTGCGGCTGCGCCGGCATTTTCAGCGCGCATGCCGCGATCGAGCTGTATGCGGAGGTGTTTGACAGTGTCGGCCGGCTGCCGCTGCTGCCCGGATTCGCCTCGGAGTTTGGCGCGGATTTCTATGGTCTGGCGCGTAATCCCGATTTCATCACTCTCAGCGCCGAGCCGTGGCGGGTTCCTGACACCTATGACTTTGGGGGCGAAACGTTGGTGCCGTTGCGGGCGGGCGAAATGATCGGCTGGCGCATGACCGAGACCGCGCATCCGTGAGCGAGTACGAAGAAGTCACCCGGACTGCGACCGCCGCGCTCATGAGCCGCCGTTTCCGCGGCTTTCTGCCCGTGGTCATCGATGTGGAAACGGGCGGCTTCAACGCGCGCACCGATGCACTGCTGGAAATCGCCGCGGTGTTCATCGACATCGATGCCAGCGGCACCCTCTCGCGCGGCGCCACTCACAGCTTTCATGTGCAGCCGTTTCCGGGTGCGCGACTGGACCCGGCCTCGTTGAGCGTCACCGGCATCGACCCCTACCATCCGCTGCGGCCCGCCCTGCCCGAACGCGAAGCCATCCAGCGCATTTTCCGGGAGGTGCGCCATCAGCTGAAAGCCTACGAGTGTCGACGGGCCATCCTGGTCGGCCACAACGCGGCGTTCGATCTGGCGTTCGTGAATGCGGCGCTGGAGCGGACCGACGTCAAGCGCAGCCCCTTCCACCCCTTCTCCTGCTTCGATACGGCGACCCTGGCCGGCGCGGCGCTGGGCCAGACCGTACTGGCCAAGGCCGTTGCGGTCTCGGGCATCCAATGGGATGCCAGCTCAGCACACTCCGCCTCATACGACGCCGAGCGCACCGCCGATGTGTTCTGTTTTGTCTGCAACCGCATGCAGACGACCTATGCGGCGGCCCAGGATCGGGCTGCTGAACTGGGGTGGTTCGATGCCGCGCCGGGCGAAGCAGGCGCCGAGACCTAAGCGCCCGTTGCCGGGCGCAGACCTACCGCGGATTCAAGCCGCGATGGCGCCGCTTTCCTGCAGCAGCTTCTTCAGTTCGCCGCTGTGATACATCTCCAAAGCGATGTCACAGCCGCCCACGAGTTCACCATTGACGTACAGCTGCGGGTAAGTGGGCCAGTTTGAATAGCGCTTCAGGGCCTCGCGCAGCTCCGGTTCCTCGAATATGTTCACATGCTTGAACTGCGCGCCCACGGCCTTCAGGGCCGCCGCGGTCTGCGCCGAAAAACCGCACTGGGGAAAATCCGGCGTGCCCTTCATGAACAACACCACGGGCGCCGAATTGAGCTCGGCCTTGATCTTTTCCTCGACGTCCATAATCCAGTCCTTTTCATGGCGGCCAACAGGTCGCTGCGGGCGATATGGGGAGGATTATGGGGGCTGGGGGCACTTTCTTCAAACGCACGCCCACCGGCCGCTCCCGGCTTGCTCCTGACCTTGGGTCCTGAGGTAAATTCCCCGCGAGGGAGGTTTATGGCCGATTCGGATGGAACCGAGGAGAAACTCACCACTGCGGCATGCGCTGCGCGCACGGGGCTGACAGTCCGGGCGCTGCGAGTGTACGAACGTAGCGGCCTTTTGCACCCGCCTCGAGCCGCGAGCGGCTGGCGGCAGTATGGCCGGCGCGAACTGACCAGGCTGAACACCGTATGTGTGCTCAAGAGCGCCGGGCTCACGCTGGCCCAAATCCGCGCGGTCCTGCATCCCAGCGATCCGCCCCTGCGGGAGATCCTGCAGACGCAGGTGGAAAACTGGAAGAGGAAGAAGGAGGACGCAGACCGCGGCCAGCGTACCGCACAGGCCGCGCTGCAACAGCTGCGGACCGATCATGCGCTCGACGTCGATCGGCTGTGTGAACTCATCCGAAGCAACCACGTGACCACCGGGACTCAAGAATTAGGCGAGTTCATGCAGCGCATTCTTGCGCTGCCAGCGAAGGAACGCGCCGCATGGGCCAGTCGCCACAACGAGGAAATCAATCCGCAATCGGCACAGGACTTTCAGCAGGCAGTGCGAACCCGCATTGATCCGCCGCTGGAAAAACTGCAGGAAGGCGGCGCCACAGCCTCCTCACCCGAGGTGCAGAAAATCATCGGCGAATACCTCGATCTGATGTGCCAACACGCAGTGCGGGAGACCGCAATTGAGTGGTTGACCCGGGCAACCGTCGCGCGGCATGTGCTGCCGCGCCTGAAGCAGCGGCCCACGCAGGCAAGCGATGTGATCAGCAGTCAGTGGACTTCCAATCCCTTTCTGGTGGAGTTCTTCGCGGAAGCGGAACGTCAATCCGCGCAGTGCAAGGCGCTCGACCAGATGCTACTCAGGATCAAAGTCTCGGGGCAATCCGCTATCGAAGCTGATTCGAAGCCGGCACAGCGATTGGTTGCGAAGTTTCGCGCCATTTGCCGCCAGTACGCCCTGGGAGATCCGGCGATCTACGCCCGATGGGCTGCGCTCGTCCGACCACCGCCCGTGACCATGACGCAGGACGAGGACCGCAGGATCTGGGGGTTCATCTCCCAGTGTGTGGCGGCCAGGCGCCGTACAACCCTGGACTGACGCTAGGAGGAAACCTCCACAAATGGATGCGGGCGTTGCAGAAGTTTCCGTAGTGCATGGATTGCAAACCCGATGAAGACAATCAGGGCGGCAAGGACGATCCCAATTATCAGCGCGCGCAGCCTGTGCAACGTGACCGAATCAGGCGCATCCCATAAGTCCGACCACACCAGGATCGAAAATGTCCACGTCTGGGAAACCATGAGGACCATCACCGACGAGGCGGCGGGCATGCTCGGTTTTGCAATCTGCCCGACCAGAATTGGCAGCGTTATCAGCGGAATCAGCAGAAACTCCAGAGCCAGTTTCACATAGTCGCCATGCGGCAGATGCTGCAGCTTGACCAGCAGCAACGCGCCGGTCAGCAACAAGAGCAAGCCCGCGCCCGGCACTCCCAGGGCAACCAGGTACAGGCGTCGCAGCTGCTGTTTGCCGCCACCCAGCCCAGGTAGCAGCGCCAACTCGCTCAGCGCACCTCTTTCGGGGTTGAAAATCGCAAGCAGGCGCGACAGCGGCCATATCCAGCACAAACCTATTGCGGCCAAAAAGCCGAAGAACTCCGCGGCGTGCAGCACGAAGGGGAAGGCGCTTGGCTGCAGCGAATCTTTATAGATCAGTACCAATATCGGTGCGCCCGCGACTGCGGCGCATAGTGATGCCAGTTCAATCCCGCGCCGTTTCCAGGACGCAGGCGCAAATGGTGGCCCCAATGCCACCCGCACCGCCCGCCAGGGCTTCGGCAATTGCCCCGGTAATGACGGCACAAGTCCCACGGTAGTGATCCGGGCAGCGGGCGCGCTTCGTGCCCGGCGGCGAAGACGCCACAGCAGCGCCCCGGCGGAACCTGCGACCGACCCCATTGCGATCAGGAATACGTCGCGCGCCCCGCCATGCAGGGACCACACAATTGCGCACGGCACCACGAAAACAAAGCCGAAAATGCCGCTCAGACCCACGGCCAACAACTGCCGATACTGCGGCAGACGCAATTCCTGTACGTCATGCAAGAGGCCCGCCAGATTGAAGACCAGCAGCCAGGAGCACAGGACATGCAGGCCCGTGAGCACCAAAGCGGCAAACTCACTGTGGCGGGGTATCTGAATCGTGACCGCGTAGATCTCGGCGGCCGCACTCCACGCCGTAACCATCAACAGCAGCGTGACGAGCGGCATCGGTGTTCCGTTGATCGTCGCCCCGGCAAACCTTACCCAGCGGGTCATCTTGGATACCACGCGACGCCAGGGTGATCCGTAATCTCAATGAACAGATCCTCGAGATTCATCGCCTCGAACGTTGCGCCGCTTGCCGTGGCCGCAGCCGGCCACGGCGTGAGATCCTTTCGGGTGAGAACAATGGACATCCCGCCGTCGGGTCGGCGGTGCCGGGCAATCTCACCGGGAAGCGGCTTACTGAGCCCGACGGCCGCCTCGCGCGACACACTCAATCGCACGTGCGTCTCCTTGAGGTCATCCATGGCGGTATCGAGCAGCAGCTTGCCTTCGTGCAGGAAGCACACGTGCGAGGCAATGCGCTCCAGGTCCGACACGATATGCGTGGAAAACAATACGCTCGTGCCGGCCTCCCCGGCGCGCAGGGCGATTTCCCGCAGGAAGTCGCGACGCGCCACCGGATCCAGGGCCGATGCGGGTTCATCGAGTATCAGCAGTTCCGGACAGCTGGCCAGCACGCGAATGAGAGCCACCCGCTGCCGTTCACCCGGGGACAGCTTGGCCAAGCGCTGCGAGGGCGAAATGTTCCACCGCATGAGGGAATTCCACATGTATTCGCTGTCCCAGCGCGGGTAGAAGCTGCCTACGAACTGCAGCATGTTCTCCACCGTCATCCAGTTCAGCGACTCCGGCTTCTGCGGCACATATCCCAACCGCGTTTTTGCGGCGTCGCTCATCCGCAGGGCGGGTTCGTCAAGCACCGTGGCGGAGCCTGATTCCGGCATCAGCAGCCCCACGAGGATGCGCATGAGCGTGGTCTTGCCAGCGCCATTGCGCCCGAGGAGGCCCAGTACGGCGCCCTTCGCGATCGAGAAGCTCACATCGTCGAGCACCTTGCGGCCATCGAATCGCTTGTGAATGTTCCGGCAGATCAGCACGAAATCGCGAGATTCAATTGTCCCAGGCGCACTCGTCGCGTTCATTGATCTGTCTCCAGGAGCACTCGCAATCTGTCCAACACCGACTCGGCAGGTAGTCCGAGTTCGCGCGCCTGGCGCGCCAGTTCATCGAGTTGCGGTTGCAGTTGCTGTAATCGCCGGTCGGCCGATTGCGCACGACCGCGCAGTGCCGCGACCACCATCCCCTTGCCACGTCGCCGTTCGAGGAGGCCCTCCGACTCCAGTTGGCCGTACGCCCGCGAGACCGTCATGGGATTGATGGCATGCCGGCCCGCCACGTCGCGCACCGATGGAAGGTCCGCTCCGGGTGAAAGCCGCCCGCTGGCGATCAGGCGTCGCAGCTGCTGGGCAATCTGCCGGTAGATGGGCTCCGCGGAGCTGGGCTGAATGAGAAGCTCGTCTGACTCCATGTGTATTGAGACACTAATACACGTGGATGCGCTTTGCAAGCTACTCGGTGCTCACTTCCGTACAGACGTACTTGGTGTCCAGGTATTCGGCCATCCCGAAGCTGGAGCCCTCGCGACCCAGCCCGGATTCCTTCACGCCGCCGAAGGGCGCCACGGTGGTTGATATCAAGCCGGTATTCAGCCCGACCATGCCGTACTGCAGGGCTTCGGATACCCGCCAGGCTCGATTCAGATCCCGCGTATAGAAGTACGATGCCAGTCCCGCGGTCGTATCGTTGGCCAGCTGGATGGCCTGCGCCTCGGTGTCAAATTTCACAATGCCCGCCAGCGGACCAAAGGTCTCCTCACTGAACAGCGCCGCCTGCGGACTGACATCGGTGATGACCGTGGGCTGATAGAAGTTGCCGGTACCACGCGCGCCACCGGCCAGTAACCTGCCGCCGCGGTCCAGGGCATCCCGGACATGCCGTTCCACCTTCTCGACCGCCGCCGCATTGATCAGCGGCCCCTGTTGGGTAACGCCCGCCAGGCCGTCGCCCATCACCAGCTTGGCGACTTGCGCGCACAATTTCGCGACGAACGCATCGTGAATACCCCGTTGCACGAGGATCCGGTTCGCACACACACAGGTCTGGCCCGAGTTGCGGAACTTGGATGCCATGGCGCCCGCCACCGCCTTGTCCACATCGGCATCGTCAAAGACAATGAAGGGCGCATTGCCGCCCAGCTCCAGCGATACATGCTTCACCGTGCCCATGCAGCGCGCGGCGAGCTGCTTGCCGATCCGTGTCGAACCGGTGAAGGTGAACTTGCGCACCCGCGGATCGCCCGTCAGCACTTCACCAATGGTTGCCGGCTCACCTGTCACCACGTTGAAGACCCCCGCGGGCACTCCGGCCTGGCTGCCCAGCCAGGCCAGCGCCAGAGCGGAAAACGGCGTCAGCTCGGAGGGCTTGAGCACGACCGTGCAGCCGGCGGCCAGCGCCGGACCGACTTTGCGGGTGATCATGGCCGCCGGGAAATTCCAGGGCGTAATGGCCGCCACGACGCCCACCGGCTCGCGTAGCACGACCAGGCGCTTGTCCGCCAAATGCCCGGGGATTACCTGCCCGTAGGCGCGGCGACTCTCCTGGGCGAACCATTCGATGAAGGATGCGGCATAGGTAATCTCGCCGCGCGCTTCACTCAGCGGCTTGCCTTGTTCAGCGGTCATCAGACGCGCCAGGTCCTCCTGGTTCGCCAGGATGAGCTCGAACCAGCGCTGCAGGATGGCCCCGCGCTCGCCCGCCGCCAGGCACCGCCAGGACTCGAATGCGCGCTGCGCACCCGCTACCGCGCGCTGCGTCTCCGGCGCACCCAGCGCGGGGATGCGCCCGAGCAATTGCTGGGTCGCCGGATTGAGCACATCGAGTGTCCGGGACGCCTCCACCCATTGGCCATCGATATAGGCCGCCTCTCGCAGCAGCTCACTGTTCTTGAGCGCCAGGCGGGCCTGCTCCGAGGTTTTCATAGGTTCGATCATCTTCATAGGATATCGCGACAGGGCGATTTCCGCTTCGCGCCGCGCCGGTGCTACGCTAGCCTCATGAATGCGCTTCCGGCCGATCTCCCCAGCCCGCTGCCGGCGGACCTGCAGCGGCAGGTGACCGATGCCCTGCGCGAGGATGTCGCCGGTGGCGATGTCACCGCGAGCTTGGTCCCGGCACGGCAGAGGGTACGGGGCCGCCTCATCACCCGGGAGCCGATGACCCTGTGTGGCAGCGCCTGGGTCGCAGAAACCTTCCGGCAGCTGGATCCCCAGATCGTCCTCAAGTGGCAGGTCGAAGAAGGCGGCCAGGCCAATACCGATGAGACCCTGCTCATCCTCGAAGGTTTGGCACGGCCGATTCTCACCGGTGAACGCACCGCGCTGAACTTCCTGCAGCTGCTCTCCGGCACGGCCAGCGAAGCGCGGCGCTATGTGGATGCCGTGGCGGGAACCGGCTGCACGATACTGGATACCCGCAAGACGCTGCCGGGGCTGCGCACGGCGCAGAAGTATGCGGTGCGCTGTGGGGGCGCCCAGAACCACCGCATGGGGCTGTTCGACATGGTTCTCATCAAGGAAAACCACATCGCCGCGGCCGGATCGATCACCAAGGCCATCGAGACTGCGCGCCACACGGCGCCACGCCTGCAGGTGGAGACCGAGGTGGAAACCCTGGCGCAGCTCGAAGAAGCGTTGCGGGCGCGTCCCGATATCGTGATGCTGGATAATTTCACGCTTGCGGATCTGCGCGCCGCGGTCAAGCGCAATCGTGAGGTCGGTTCACTGGTGAAGCTCGAAGCCTCCGGAGGCGCGAGCCTTGAGACCATCCACGCCATCGCCGCGACCGGGGTGGACTTCATTTCCGTTGGCGCCATCACCAAGCACGTGCGTGCCATCGATCTTTCGCTGCGCCTGGAATTCACCGCCTGAGGCGCGCGGCCCGTCTCAGGTCCCGACCGCCTTCAACACGCGCTGCGGCTGTGCAATGCCATAGCCTTGCGCATAGTCGACGCCGAGGCTGGTGAGCATCTGGATGATTTCGGCGTTCTCGGCAAACTCCGCAATGGTCTGCTTGCCGGTGAGGTGACCGATCTCGTTGATGGACCGCACCATCTCCCGGTCGATGGGATCGCGCAGGATTTCGCGCACGAAGCTGCCGTCGATCTTCAGATAGTCGACGGGGAAGTGCTTCAGATAGCCGAATGAAGACAAACCGGTGCCGAAGTCATCGAGCGCGAACTTGCAACCCAGTTCCTTGAGGGATTGGATGAAGCGGTTCGCCTGCGAGAAGCTCGCCACGGCCGCCGTCTCGGTGATTTCGAAACAGATCTTCGAGGCATCCAGGCCGCTGCGGTGGAACTGGTCGATCACGAACGGCAGGAACTTGTCATCGCCCAGGCTCTGGCCCGACAGGTTGATCGAGCACAGTTTCAAGGTCTCCCGCTCGTCGGCCTCGGAGACCAGCCAGCGCAGCGCGTTCTCGATCACCCAGCGGTCGATGGCCGGCGCAATGCCATAGCGCTCGGCTGCCGAAATGAAATTGTCCGGCGACACGATCCGCCCCGACTCATCCCGCATGCGCAGCAGCAGTTCGTAGTGCTGACCGGGGTCGGGACGCTGCAGCGGCATGATGGTCATGCGGAACAGTTCGAAACGACCCTCTTCCAGTGCGGCATTGATGCGCGCCGCCCACTGCATCTCACGCCGCCGGCGCATGAGCTCGATGTCGTTCTCGGCAAAACTATGCACGCGGTTGCGACCGGCTTCCTTGGCCGCCTGACAGGCACTGTCAGCCGCCGACAGGATGGAGGCCACATCCTCACTCTCGGCGGTGATCGGCACGACACCGACACTGGCGCCCAGACGGAACACGCGATCTTCCCAGGTGAAGCGGAAAGTGCGCACCGCCTCGCGCAGCTGCTCGGCGGTGTGCATCGCCTCATCCAGCGAGCAGCTCTCAAGCAGGATGCCGAACTCGTCACCCCCCAACCTTGACAGGGTGTCGCGCCAGCGAACCTTGGACTTCAGCAGCGCACCGACCTGTCCCAGCAGCGCATCGCCGGCGCCATGACCACAGCTGTCATTGACGATCTTGAACTGATCGATGTCGAGGTAGCACAGTGCATAGGAGGCCTCACGGGCCTTGGCGCTCTTGAGCGCGCGCTCCATCCGCGCTTCGAACTCACGGCGGTTGACCAGGCCGGTCAGCAAATCATGACTTGCGTGGTAGGAGAGCCGGCGGTTCAGTTCGCGCGACTCGCTCACATCATGGAACACGAGCACGCCACCGGCCACATGACCCGCGCCGTCGCGGATCGGGGCCGCGGTACTCTCCACATACAGCTCGTTGCCGTCGCGGCGGATGAGCAGGACCGGCCGCACGGATTTGATGGGGCGCACCCGGCGGATTGCGACGGCGAGCGGATTCTCCAAAGGCTCGCAGGTTTCCTCGTGAAAGGCCCGAAAGACCTCCTCGACGGGACGGCCCATAGCATCCTCGAGCCGCCAGCCGGTGAGCTCCTCGGCCACCGGATTGATGTAATCGATGGTGGAGTCGGCATTGGTCGTCACCACGCCATCACCAATGGACTGCAGGGTGATCTGCGCGCTCTCCTTCTCCCGGAACAGCGCCTCCTCGTACAGCTTGCGTTCGGTGATGTCGAGTTCGACACCCACCAGGCGCAGCAAGCGCCCATGGGCATCGACCCGCGCCTGCGCGCGGCTGATGACCCAGCGCCACTCGCCATTGCGGTGGCGCATGCGATGCACGCTCTCGAAAATCGGCAGCTTGCCGGCCACATGATCGCGAATGGCATTCTGCACGCGAGTCATGTCATCCGGATGGACCAGATTGCGCCAGTCCGGTGACTCACGCATGTCCTCATCGCCATAGCCCAGCATGGCCTTCCAGCGGGGCGAGAAATAAACCTCGTTGTTCTCCAGGTCGAAGTCCCACACCCCGTCGTTGGCCGCGGCCTGGGTGAGGTGCAGACGCTCCTCGACCTTCGCCAGCCGCTGCTCCATGCGCAGCCGGTCCAGACCCGTGGCCAGACTGGAACCGACCAGTTTCAGCAGCAGCTGCAGGTTCACGTCCCATGCGCCCTGTGGCATGGCGCGGGCGAGTGCCAGCAGGCCGGCGGGCTGGTTCTGGATGCGGAACACCACCATCAGCAGCGAACCCATCTGCAGGGCGGCGAAGCGCCGGCCCTCGGTGCCCTGAGCGGCGGCGGGCATACCGGTGTCGCGCAACTCCGTGAGGCGCAAATGCTCCAGACGGGAGTTCAGCCAGGGGTAATCGGCCAGCGCATCCCCGGTCAGGGCCTCCGGCTGGCAATGGGCCATGCCGCGGCGGGCGACCTGCACCAGGCCAAACTTCTGATCCTCGCCAATCATGGCCAGGAACGCGCAGTCGCTGATGGTCAGCTCGACCAGATGCTGCAGATTGCGTTGGATGGTGGCATCGGCGGATCCACGGCGCAGGTTCTGCAGGTCCACCGAGATCTTGGTACAGGCGACATCGATGCCGACCACTGCCGGAGGTGACTTGCCGCTCCACACGTCAGTGGACAATACGTCCGAGGCGGTGAACTCCACGTTTGAGTCTGACGGGACGCTCGGCATTGCGACCTATTTGGCTGTTCGTCTTTGGTTCTATCGGGAGTCTTACCAATAATGGCATACCGAAACAGGAATTCAAGCTAAGGTACTGTCTGGGCTTGAAGAATTTCCCGATTGTGAGACCTGGCCACACGGCCGATGCGAATCGTTCACAAGCATGCGGACGCTTGCTCGTACAAGCGCCGCAGCTCCCGCTCCATCTCTTCCTGCAACGCTTCGAGGCCAGCGGCATCCAGCACACGTGCTACATAACGCGGCGCGCCGATGGCGATGCTGATGCGCGCGAAGGGCATGGGGATGACGAATTTGTCCCACTGGATGAGCCACGCGCGCGAGGCCGCATAGGCCATGGGCAGCATCGGACGGCCCGACATCTGCGCCAGCAGGATGGCGCCGGGCTTGAACTTGAAGCGCGGCCCCTTCGGGCCGTCCGGCGTAACCACCGGGGAGATGTTCTCCTTGACCAGGGCCTGGTAGTAGTCGCGCAGCGCCCGGGCACCGGTGTGCGAGGAGGATCCGCGGATCGCCCGCGCGCCCATCCGCTTGACCATCATGGCGCCCAGTTCGCCATCCACCGACGGGCTGATCAGCCAGCCGGGCATCAGGCCGCGCGCACGGCACTCCAGCAGGTAGCGGGCACAGAACAGCTGATGCTGGTGCCAATAGCACGGTACCAGCGACGGCGCCTTCGCCAGCGCCGCGGTGAGGTGTTCGTCGCCCTCGATGTGTCGGATGCGGCAGGTGAGCCACCAGAAGCGGATGATCGCGAGCCCCAGCGGCACCACGACGGCATACAAGGCACGCCGTGCCCGCGTCATACGCCGGCCGGAGCGCGTGACGGTCTTGTAAAGGGTGTTGCGGAGCTCGCCGCCCGGGCCGGTATCGGTCATGCGACAATATTACCCTTTGCCCACCCACCCCATCAGGCATGACAGCGCCAGATTCCCCCCCGCAGCCACCCCGATCCCAGCCGCCGGAAGCCGACGTGCAATTCGATGTGGGCGCCACCGAGGATTCGCTGCAGCGGATGACGGACCTGGTCGCGCGCTTGGGCGATATCTATCGGGTGTACGCCCCCGGTCGCAAGTCCCACACCTGGGTGATCAATCATCCGGATGATGTGAAGCGGGTGCTGGTGGGCAATCACCGCAACTACACCAAGGGAACGGGACTGGATCGGGTGAAGATTCTGCTGGGCAATGGCCTCATGACCAGCGAAGGGGACTTCTGGCGCCGCCAGCGCTCCATGATGCAGCCGCTCTTCCACCGCCGCGTGGTCACCGGGTTCAACCAGCTCATCGATGCGGCCAATACCCGCTTCATCGATAAGTGGGCGGGCCAGGCCGCGCGCGGTGAGGCGGTGAACCTGACCGAAGACATGAGCGAGCTCACACTCGAGATCGTCCTAGGGTCGATCTTCGGCACGGATCTGGCCGCCCTCACCCAGCAGCCGGGTGGTAATCCGTTTGCCGTGGTGACCAAGGAGACCGCGCGCGATCTGAAGTTCGCCTACCAGTTCCGTCTGCTGGGCAAGCAAGTTGCCTCGCTCATGGCCAAACGCCGCGCCGAGCCGGCTGAGCATTTCGACTATCTGAGCATGCTCATGAACGCGCGGGACAAGGAGTCGGGCGATCCGATGACCGAGCGCGCGCTCATCGATGAGGTGATGACACTGGTCGTCGCCGGACATGAGACCACGGCCAGCGGCCTGAACTGGGCCTGGTACTTGCTGGCAAAAAACCCCGAAATCGATGCCCGCATGCATTCCGAGATCCAGGCCACTCCGGAACTCGCGGCCCCGGGCCTGGCTGCGATGGAAGCCCTGCAATACACGCAGAATGTCATCAACGAAGCGCTGCGCCTGTACCCGCCGGGCTGGGTGCTGTCCCGGCGCAGCCTCGAACCCGATGTGCTCTCGGGCTATGAAATCCCCGCGGGCACCGATGTGCTGCTGAGCCCGTACCTGCTGCACCGGCACCCACAATACTGGAAGGAGCCGGAGGCGTTTCGACCGGAGCGCTTCGACGCCGAGCACGAGAGCGAACGACCGCGCTTCGCCTACATCCCATTTGCGGCCGGCCCGCGGCATTGCATCGGTGAATCGCTGGCCCTTTACGAGATGCTCATGCATCTGTACAAGGTCGCCCGTCACTACCGGCTCACGCTGGCTTCGGATGAACCGATCGAGCTGGAAGCACAGATCAACCTGCGTACCCGTAAACCACTGATCATGAGGCTCGAACGGCGCTGATGTTCACTCCTGCCACACTCACCGAACTGCTCGAAGGCAATCGCAAGGTCGCGCGGCACATCACCTACCTGGAGGGTGAGCACAACGAGCGCAGCGTCTCCTTCGCCGATCTGTACAGCCGTGCACTGGGCATCCTGTACCACCTGCAGAAACTCGGCGCGCAGCGCGGCGATCACCTGATCCTGTTTCTGGGCGACAATGAACCCTTCATCGACGCGTTCTGGGGCGCGCTGCTCGGAGGCATTATCCCGGTACCGGTGGCGTTGGGGATCAGCGATGAACACCGCCACAAGCTGCTGCGCATCGCCCGCAAGCTCGGCACACCCTTGCTGTACACCGATCGGCGCTCGCTGGAGCGCCTGGGCAGCTTCGCCACGCAGGTGGGGGAGGCTGCGACTCTCGAGCAGCTCAAATCCCGCGCCTTCCTGGTCGATCAGCTGGATGATATCTCCCGCCCGGGCAGGCCCCACAGCGCCTCGCCCGATGATGTCGCGTTCATCCAGTTCTCCTCCGGTTCGACCAGCGAACCGAAGGGTGTCGTGCTCACCCATCGCAACATCCTGGCCAACTGCCGGGGAGTGAGCGAAGTCGCCCGGTTCACCGAAGAGGATGTCAGCATTTCCTGGATGCCGCTGACCCATGACATGGGCCTGATCGGCTTCCACATCTTCATGTTCGCGAACCGCCTGCATCAGCACCTGATGCCCACGGAGCTGTTCGTGCGCCGCCCGCTGCTGTGGCTGAGTTTTGCCAGCCAGAAGCGCGCCAGCATTCTGTGCTCACCGAATTTTGGCTATCGCCACTACCTCAAAGTACTCGGCGATCGGCCGGTCGATGGCCTGGATCTGTCCAGCGTCCGGCTGATCTTCAACGGCGCGGAGCCGATCTCGGTCGATCTGTGCAAGGAGTTCCTGACCCGACTGCAGCCGGCGCGGCTCAAGCGCGAGTCGATGTACCCGGTCTACGGACTTGCCGAAGCCTCACTGGCCGCGACCTTTCCCGCGCCCGGGGCGCCGCTCAATACGGCCCTGCTCGACCGCCACCACCTCAGCGTCGGCGAATCGGCTGTAAATGCCGTCGCAGGCGCGAAAGACGCGGTGGAACTGGTCTGCGTCGGTCACGCGATTCCCTACTGCGAGGTGCGCATTGCGGCCGATGACGATCGGGAACTGCCGCAGGGCACGGTCGGTCATATCCTCATCAGCGGCGACAACGTCACCAAAGGTTACTTTGCAGACGCCGAGGTCAATGCGGCAGCCTTCAGTGCCGATGGCTGGCTGCGCACGGGTGATCTGGGCGTGCTGCGCGACGGGGAGCTGTTCATCACGGGACGGGCCAAGGAGATCCTGTTCGTAAACGGGCAGAACTACTACCCGCATGATCTGGAAGGAATCGCGCAGGCCGCGCAAGGCCTGGACCTGGGCAAAGTCGTGGTGGCCGGCGTACGGCCGGCGGATGCGCAAACCGATCACATCGTCGTGTTCGTCCTGCACCGTGGCGACATCAAGGACTTCCTGCCCGTCGCCAATGAAGTCTCAAGGCTGATCAACGAGCACACCGGCCTGGAAGTCGCCGATGTGGTGCCGGTCAAGCGCATCCCGAAAACCACCAGCGGCAAGATCCAGCGCCACCTGCTCGAAGCCGGCTATATCGAGGGTGAATTCGCCACGGAGCTGGCGCAGCTTTCGGCACTGCGCGCCGCGCTGCGCGGTAGTGCCACCGCCTCGCGCTCGGATATCGAAGAGAAGATCCGCAACATCTGCGACGCCGCCCTCGAAGGCAAGAAACTCGACCTGCACGACAACCTGTTTGAGGTCGGCGCCAGTTCCCTGAAGCTGATCGAGATCCACGAGCAGATTGACCGTGAGTTCCCCGGACAAATCGACCTCACCGAGCTGTTTGATTTCCCGACCATCGCGGAGCTTGCCGCGCATCTTGAAGGCAAGCTTGCCGGCGCGGCCGGCGCAGGGGGGTAAGAATATGAGCCATGAACGTCGCGCGTTCCTGAAATTCATGGCCGCAAGCCCGATATTTGCGGCGCTGGGTCCCTGGACCGGCTTGCGCGCCGAGGAGCACCTGCCGGCGAGCGCAGCGGAAGCCCTGGATGTCTTCGAACTCGAGGCCATTGCGCAGCACCTGGTGCCGCCGGCGCACTGGGGCTATCTGCAAAGCGGCGTCGATGGCGATGTCACGCTGCGTGCCAATCAGGCGGCCTACTCCCGCTATGAGCTCAATCCGCGACGCCTGGTCGATGTGAGTCACATCGATCTGTCGACCGAAGTGTTCGGCGTCAAGGCCGCATCACCCATTGGATGCTGGCCGATCGGCAGCCTGCGGGCGCTGCATCCGGAGGGCGACATTGCGGTCGCACGTGCCACGAAAAAGAAGAGCGCGCTGCACATCATGTCGACCCAGGCGTCGTTTCCGGTCGAAGCGATCAATGAGGCGCGCGGTACCCCGGTGTGGTACCAGCTCTATACCACCAACCAGTTCGAGGTCACGAAGAAGCTGGTCAAGCGGGCCGAGGCGGCCGGCTGCCCGGTCGTGGCCGTCACAGTGGATACGCCGGCCGGACGCAATACCGCGACGGCGGCCCGCCTGCGCCGCGAGGACACACGTACCTGCAGCAGCTGCCACGCCGTCGACGACCACGGCAATCCACGCCCCCTGCTCAGTACCAAGCCGATGTTCGCCGGTATTGACACGCAGAACCTGGGCCTCACGCAGGCCTCATTGACCTGGGACTTCGTAAAACGCCTGAAGGATGTGACGACCCTGAAAGTCGTCCTCAAGGGAATTGAGTCCTTCGATGACGCGGCGCTCGCCGTGCAGAACGGTGCGGACGGCATCATCGTGTCCAATCATGGCGGCCGCTCGATCGAGAGTGGCCGCGCAACCCTCGAATCACTCCCCGATGTTTTGGCGGCCGTCGCCGGTAGGATTCCGGTGCTGGTCGATGGCGGCGTGCGCCGCGGCACCGACGCCTTCAAGGCACTCGCGCTCGGCGCCAGCGCGGTTGGCATCGGACGGCCCTACGCGTGGGGGCTGGCGGCCTTTGGCCAGGACGGTGTCGAGCGCGTGCTCGATATTCTCAATCTGGAGTTGCGCCTGGCCATGGTCGGCTGTGGTGCCCGGACTATCCGGGAGATTACCGCCGCCAGGATCATCGACACGCGCGGTTGATCGCCGGTTATTTGACCTCCGGCACCGGCTCGACGGGAGTCCCCTGCGCATTTCTGAGTACGCGCTCGGCTTCCCCGGCCGGCACCCAGATGATCAGCAACTTTGCGGGCCCCGCCTTCGGCACGAGGTGCCGCACATGATCGCCCGGCCTGACGATGCCCACCATGCCCGGCGTCAGTGAATAGCGCTTGCCGTTCACTTCGTGCTCGTAGGTTCCCGACAGAACGTAGACGATCTCCAAAGCGCCATGGGTGTGGCTTTGGACGGTGGTACCGGGCGCCAGGGTCACCTCCACCATCTGCAGTTCCGTGCCGCCGAGGTTGGACTCATTGAGGAGCAGCTTCCACTGCGCGCCCGATCCACCCCCTATGTGATCGGTAATGCCATTGGTCGCGTACGCGTAGTGCTGACTTGAATCCGGCGCCGTCGCGGCCGGCTCAGCGCCTGCGGCAAACGGCGCGATCGCACACAACAGCATCCCCAGCGACCAACGACCCGGTATCAGTGTTTTCATCGACCTTCCCCCGTCGCGAGTAAGACAATCTTGCCGAGCACGTGTCCGGCCTCGAGGCGCTGGTGTGCTTGCGCCGCATCGGCAAGGGAATACACCGCGCCGACCGGCACGCGCAGCTTCGCCGCCTCGACCGCCTTGTTCAGGCGTTCCAGTTCGCTCGTGCCACCGACGAAGCTGTAGAGAATCATGCGCATGTTGCCGCGCGGCCGCGGAATGGGTTCGAGACCATACATGTACGCGACCCGGCCGCGTCCGGGTCGCAGCGCATCGATGCAGCGCTCCAGCGAATCGCCACCCGCCAATCCCAGAACCGCATCCACGCCTTCGGGGGCGAACTGTTTTGCGGCAGCCGCAATGTCTGCGGTGCGACCATTCACCACCGCATCCGCTCCCAATTGCCTTGCGAGGGCCAGGCCCTCCTCGGTTGATGCCGTCGCGAGCACTTTTGCGCCGCGCAGTTTTGCCAGTTGGATGGCAACCGTGCCGACTGCGCCGGCGGCCCCATGGATAATCAGTGTCTGGCCCGCCTTCAACTGCAGGACATCATCGATCCCCTGCAGCGCGGACAGTCCACTGATGGCCAGGATGCTGGCCTGCGTAAGCTCGAGTCCCTTCGGAACCCGTGCAATGCGGTCCGCCCGTACCTTCACATATTCGGCATAGAAACCGATCCCCGTACCGTATACCTGCTCGCCCACCTTGAACCCATGCACATCCGATCCCATGGCAACGATTTCGCCCGCGCCATCGCTGCCGAGAACGAGCGGAAACGGTGCGCGGCTGCTCACGTGCCGGCGCATATCTGCCTCCCAGACCGCCACTCCAGCCCCGTGCACTGCAATCAGCACCTCCGCGGCACCGGGGGCGGGAACCGGAAGCTCGTGAATCGACAGCACTTCCGGACCACCGGCCTTGTCAAAGGCGGCGGCGCGCATCGTACTTGGCACCGGGCGCACGGCCGCGACGCTCAACGGCGAGACCGCGAAACTCAGGACCACCATGGCCAGTAGCAGGCGCGTTCTCATCGACTCTCTCCGGCCCGTAACAGCGCCGGCAAAAGCGGCGGCCGTTGCGCATTACCGCTGCGCCGTACCGCCCTCGGGCGCCACAGCAGATACCCCAGGTAGCCGATGCTCGCGATATCCAGCGCATCGAGGAGGACCCACTCGGGTCGTGCACGAGGCAGTGCACCGACCAGCTGCGCGTGGTAGATGATGGCAACGAGCACCGACTGGACGAGCGCCAGCACCGTGACGTTTCGCGTCCGGCGGTCCATGTCAGCGAAGCGCTCCGGGTGAATCGCCCAAAACCCTTCCGCAAGCGTGTACACCGTCTGCAAGGCAGTGGGGACAATCACGCGCACCATGAGCACTGCACGTTGATGCGCACGGTGGACCCGTATGACCAACCACACGGTGGCGAAGGTCAGGACAGCGTTTGAGATCACGTTCAGCTGCATGCCCGCGACCCGCAGCAGCGCCGCGGCGCTCCAGGGATGCGCGCTCACCTGCGGCAGGTGCGCGTACAGCGGCTGAAAGGCGTAGGAACTGCCGAGCATCCACAGCCGAGTCAGGGCGCACCCGGCCAGCACCGCCGCGGCGAATGACCGTCCGTGCCTGCGCAGCATTCGCACCAGCTCGAGTCCGAGGACGCCCAGGGTCTGCCACCAGTACCAAAGGCCGGATCTTCCCTGCGCGAACTGCTCGGCGAGATCGCCAAGCAGCGGATCAAGATCGGAAATCCCACCCAGCCGCTCCAGCAGCCAGGTTGCCTGACGGGGCGGCTGGCGGAGAATCACGATTTTGTGCCCTTGGCCTGCGGCACACCGACCCAGAGTGCCTCGAGCGCGCGCTGTGCCTCGCGCACCTGCCGCACACCTTCCGCGGTCAGCTTGAAGTAGCGTTTGGCGCGGCCGCCGCGCTGTGCAGTGGCCTCCCCCAGCCGCGAGGCCACCAGGCCCTTGCCCTCCAGCCTCTCCAGAGTCGCATACACACTGCCCTGCAGCATTTCGCGTCCGGTCTTGGCCGCAATTTCGGCAGCGATCGGCACTCCGTACGCCTCGCGCCCGAGCCGCAGCACGGCGAGCATCACCATCAGTTCGTGTTGACCGACAAATTCCCGATTGCGCATTTAATCAATATTATTGATTAAATTGGGATGACGCAACACGCCGCACGGCTGCGTCCGATTCCGCACGCCCATTTGCTCGCCGGCAGGGCTGCGCTGCCGGCAGTCGTGCCTTCAAAAGCGAAGACGCCCCTGCATGTGCGGTGGCAGAACGGCAATCGGGCAATCCTCAGCCCGCGTACAGCGACTTCTTCAGCTTCCAGCGCTTGTGCGACCACGGCCAGTCGGTCGGTGATGCCTGGATCTGCGCCTCCACCAACCTGGCGTAGCGCTCGGTCAGCGCCCCGGTGGGTAGCTTCTCGCCCGCCTCCGCCAGGCGCGTCACCGACACGGTGTAATGCCCGCGGCTGGTCCGACGCAGCCCGACAAAGAAGGCGGGGAATTTGGTGACGCGGGTGATTTCCTCGGCGCCCATGAAGAACGCCGTGTCGCGGTTCATGAATCGGGTCCAGTGCCGGCGCTCGCTGGTGCGCGGCTCCTGGTCGGCCACCATCGCAATGGCGCGCGGGGTGCGCCCGCCGCGCAGAATATGCGCCAGCAGCTCCTGGGCCGGTACCAGCCGGGCACCGAAGCGGCTGCGGGCTTTCAACATCTCGCGTTGCGCCCAGCCGTCCACCAGGGGCTTGTAGGCCGCATCCAGTGGATAGCCCAGTTCCAGCGACAGGGCCAGCAACATCCACTCCCAATTGCACTGGTGCGCAGCCACCAACAGCACCGGAGTACCCGCGCCGAGTGCCGCCCGCACCGGCTCGAAGCCCTCCAGCACCACGCGGCGCCGCAGTTCCGCGGGCGTCAGGCTGACCGAACGCACCACTTCCACCAGCACTTGCGCAAAGCTTCGGTAGTAGTCGCGCATCATCTGCTGCAGTTGCGGCTCGGTGAGCGCGGGGAAGGATGCCAGAAGGTTTGCGCGCAGGGACTTCTGCTCCACATGCACCACCCGCCAGGACAGCCAGGCCAGTGCATCGGCAAAAGGGTTCATGACCCACCAAGGCAGTGCGGCCAGCAGCCGGACCCACCACGCGGAGCGCATGCGCGTCAGGATACCGCGTGCGGCGGGCCCTTCACAGCAGTGGGCGTACGCGACTCGTGCGAAATCAGCACTCTCGACACGCGCGGCCCGATCCAGCGTTCCACGTCATCCACCAGCGTGAACACCGCCGGCACGATCACCAGCGTCAGGGCCGTGGAAGTGATCAGGCCGCCCATGACCGCGATGGACATGGAGGAGCGAAACATTTCCCCGTGGAACAGTTGCAGTGCCACCGGCAGCATGCCGGCAATCATCGCCACGGTGGTCATGACGATGGGACGGGCGCGCTTGTGCCCGGCTTCCAGCAATGCCGTGGTCCGGTCGGTGCCGATCCGCATCTCCTCGATGGCAAAGTCGACCAGCAGGATCGAATTCTTGGCCACGATGCCCATCAGCATCAGGAAGCCAATCACGACGGACAACGAAAGCGACAGATGCGTCAGCAGCAGGGCGACAGCCGCGCCGCCCACCGACAAGGGCAGCGCCGACAGTATGGTGAGCGGCTGGAATACGCGCGCGAACAGCAGCACCAGGACGGCAAACACCATCATGATACCGGTGCCCATTGCGATGCCGAAGCTGGCCAAAAGCTCGTTCTGCAGCTGCGCATCGCCGGTGTCCACCTCGCGCACACCGGGCGGGAGGTTCTTCATCGTTGGCAAGGCGTCGACCAGTTTCATGGCCGGACCCAGTTCCGAATGGTTGAGATTGGCATCCAGCTCGATGCGGCGGCTTTGATTGTAGCGCCGCACGGTGCTGGGTCCCTGGCCAAAGCTGATGTCGGCCACCGCCTTCAAGGGCACCGTGCGGCCGGCCGTCGCAGGCACCGGCAGGTTCTGCAATGTCGACAGGTCGCGCCGTGAACTCTCCAGCAGGCTCACGCGAATCGGAATCTGCCGATCGGAAAGTGAGAATTTTGCGCCGTTCTGCGGCAGATCACCCAGCGTCGCAATGCGGATGGTCTGACTGATGCTCTCCACGGTAACACCGAGCGCCGCCGCCAGATCCAGCCGGGGCCGGATCACGATCTCGGGCTGCTGCAAGTCAGCATTGATGCGCGGATCGCGCAGCGTGGGCAGCGTTCGCATCTCGTTGAGCACCTGTCCGGCGGTGCGGTCCATCAGGACCGGATCCTCGCCCGTCAGGAACAGGCTCAGGTCCGCATCGCCACCGGAGGCACTGTTTCTCTGGAAGTGGATGCGCGCATCCGGAATCCGGCGCAGCTCCCGCATGACCTTATCCTCGAACTCCGAGGAGGTCTCATGGCGCTGGCCGGCGGGTATCAGCTCGACGTAGAGCGTAGCGAGGCGCACATCATTGTTGTCGCCGGCGAACTCAACGATGCTCCGGACTTCCGGGTACTTGCCGATGATGGCACTGGCGCGGGCCGAAATTGCGGCGGTCTGCTCCAAGCGCACGCCCGGGGGCAGTTCGATACTCAGCGCCGAGCTATCGCTGTTGTCAGCCGGGAACACCGAGGTCGGCAGGTAGTTGAACGCCAGACCCGACAGCGCGTACACCACCAACCCGATTCCCAGAGTCTTCCAGCGGTGGCCGATGGTCCAGGCCAGCAGCCGCAGGTACCACTTCATGACCGCCCCGTCCGGGTGGATCTTGTGGTCGCTCTTCAGCGTGTACGCGGCGATCACGGGCGTCAGGAGCCGTGCGACCAGCAAGGAGAAGAACACGGCCGCCGCGACGGTGAGACCAAACTGCTTGAAGAACTGCCCGACAATACCGCCCATGAAGCTCACCGGCAGGAACACGGCGATGATGGCCGATGAGGTCGCCACCACCGCCAGCCCGATCTGATCGGCCGCATCGATTGCCGCCTGGTAGCCACTCTTGCCCATGTGCATGTGGCGCACGATGTTCTCGATCTCCACGATCGCATCGTCCACCAGCACGCCGGCCACCAGTGACAGGGCCAGCAGGCTGATCTGGTTGAGCGTAAAACCCATCGCGTCCATGAAGGCGAAAGTCGGAATCGCCGACAGCGGAATCGCCAGTGCCGATATCGCCGTTGCCCGCAGGTCGCGCAGGAAGATCCACACGACCGCCACCGCGAGCAACGAGCCTTCGATCAGCGCCTCCAGGGCCGTGCGGTAGGTGCGCTTGGTCAGCTCGACGGTGGTGAAGACCCGGGCAATCTTCACATTGCCGTATTCCTTGGCGACCTTGTCGAGCTCGGCCTCGACCAGCTTGAGCACCTCCACATCGGAGTTGCCCTTGCTCTTCATCACCGCAAACGTGATCGCCGGGCGGCCGTTCAGCCGTGAGATCGTGCGCACCTCGGCGACCCCGTCGGTCACTTCGGCGAAGTCGCGCAAGCGGGCGGTCCCGCCGATGGGCAGATTGATCTGCACGTCGCCGAGGGTCGCGGCGGATTGCGCGCCGCCCAGCACACGAATGGTCTGCTCACCGCCACCCACCTGGGCACGGCCACCGGCCGCATCCAGGTTCAGGTCGCGCAATTGCTGGTTGACCTGCACCGCGGTCAGCCCCAGCGCCTGCATGCGCGCCGGATCCAGATCCACACGCATCTGGCGATCCACGCCGCCGCCGCGGCTCACCTGCCCGACGCCGGGCACCGCGAGCAGACGCTTGGTGAGTGCATTGTCGACGAACCAGGACAGCTCCTGCTCGCTCATCTGCGTGGTGCTCACCGCGTAATACGCGATGGGGCCGCTGGCCACCTGCACCCGCGACACGAGCGGTTCCTGGATGCCCTGCGGCAGATCGGAGCGCACCTTGGAGACCGCATCGCGCGTGTCGGTGACCGCCCGATCAATGGGCGTACCGATCTGGAACTCGATGTCCGTCTCGGCGCTGCCTTCGCTGGCCACCGAGGAGATGTTGCGGACATTGCCGATGCCGGCGACCGCGCCTTCGATCTTCTGCAGGATCTGGGTCTCGATCTCCGAAGGGGCCGCGCCGGGCTGCGAGATGAAGATATCGACGATCGGATAGTCGATGTCGGGATTCTGGTTGATCGGCAAGCGGATGAACGACACGATGCCGATGCAGGTCAGCACGACGAACAACACCACCGGCAACACCGGGTGGCGGATGGCCCATGCGGAAATATTGCGCATGACTTACGGTGCCTTCGGCGCCGCCACTTCAACGCGTTCGCCGACTCGCAGGAAGCCCGCAGCCGTCATGATCACGCGCTCGTTGCCCGTGAGTCCGGAGGCGATGATGAGCCCCATGGAGTTGGTGTCCGACACGTGCACATTGCGTCTTTCGACCTGATTTTGCGCGTTCACGACCAGCGCGTAGGTGCCCTTCTCGTCCGACAGGACCGCCGTCTGTGGCAACACGGGACGCTCACCCTTGCCCACCACGACTTCGCCGCGCGCAAAGGCGCCCGGGCGCAGCTGCGGATCGGGCTGCAGTTGGATCCGCACTTCACCCAACCGTGTCTGCGGATCGATGATGGCACCCAGCAGGCGCACCTTGCCGACAAAGGGCTTCTCGATGCCGGTCAGATAGACATCGGCAGGCTGGCCCACCCGCAGGCTGGGCAGATCCTGCTCAGCCACGAGCGCCCGCATCTCCACTTCCGAGCCGCGCGCCAGGCGGAACATGGCATTGCCACCCGGCGTGACGATCTGCCCGACCTCCGCGGCACGAGTCAGCACGACGCCATCAACCGGGGCGCGCACCTGGGTATGCGAGAGGCGCGCCTGGTACTCGGCCAGCTGCGCCGCGGCCACTTTGACTTCGGCAGCGGCCGTCACCGCGGCGGCGCGCCGCTTCTCAATATCTTCTTTGGACAAGGCGCCGGCAGCTGCTACACCCTCTGCCCGACCGTATTCCGCGGCCGCAAGACCCGAGTTGGCCTTGGCCTCTTCCAGGCTCGCGGCAAGGCGATCCACCTGCGGCTGCAGGATGGACTCATCCACCTGGGCGAGCAGCTGGCCGGCCTTCACATGATCGCCCGCCTCCACATAAATGGCGGCGACGCGTCCGGTCTCCCCTTCGGTACCGATCGGCATGTCGTAGCGCGCATTGATCGTGCCCGTGAACGCCACGGTCGTGGTGATGGCCGAGACGCCGGGAACTGCGGCACTCACCAGGGGAATGGCCCCTTCCGTGGTACTGGAGTCACTGCCCCGCCGGGTCCCGAAATAGATCGCCGCGCCGAGCACCGCGACGGCCAGCAATCCGGCTACGCCGAGCGCAATCCGGCGGCTCGCAGTCCAGGTACTCGAAGGGGGCACAGTCACCGCATTTTCATGGGGGTTCGCCACATCTTGGCGCCCAATCCAGCTAACAGGCTGCTCGTTCTGCACCGCATTCGATTCTGTCAGTGGGCCCAAGTCACTCCCCTGCTGCGGTCCCGCCGCGGCACCCAAGTCATATGGTGTTATATAGAACTATATCACTGAGACGTCGTCAAGTCGGCGTGGCGGATGCCACTTGTGACAAAATGCGCGACCCCAAGTTCGCGCTAGCTGAAATCTTCGGCTGGGTTGCGCCAAGGCATGAAGCCGATCGATTCGGTCGGCGCGGTGGTCGTCCCGAAGGCCATGGTATTCGTCAGCGCCGGATCGCGCCGGCGCGACAGGGGTTCGGGCACCAGCGCGGTGATGGATACACCCAGCACCACCGCCGCCCGCCACACGACATCCAGTGGGACACGCTGCCTGCCGGACTCGATGTTCGCGTACGACGGCCGCGGCAGTCCGAGGCGCTTTGCCAGCTCCTCTTGGGTGATACCGCGCTCCTTGCGTGCACGCTGGAGCCGCACGCCCACATCGCGGTCAAAGCCGGCTCGATCGAATTGCATTGCGCACCCCGTCCTTTGCCCCGCGAATACTAATGCAATGAGCTCTCCTGTGCATGTAGATGACAAAAACGTGTATATCATGCACAATTGATTGTGTAACCATCAATAATCCTTAGGAGCGCTTCGCGATGCTGAATAAATCTGACCTGACCACGCCGGATGTGATCGAGGGCTGGCTGCACGATCTGGGCCTGACCTGCACTCGACGCACGGATGCGGCCAGCAACTGGTCCCTGGAATTCAGCATCGCGGGGCCGAGTCCGCTGGTGCTGAGCGCCGTCAATCCGAAATCCGTCGCCCGGGCGGTCATGCTGGTTTGCGCGATGACCGCGGCCCCGGAACACATCGAAAAGTTCAAAACCCTCGACGATGGTGCGCGCCGCAAGTTCTGGCAGGGAATGCGCGACACATTGAACCGCGAATACGTCGAGTTTCAGATCGACGGAACCCCGCCATCCGAATGTCCGAAAATGCTGCGAATCACCGCCATCCGCTTCGACGATGGACTGACGCTGGACTCGTTTGCCCGTACGATTTCTTCGGTTTGCAAGGCAGCCGCCTCCGCGGTGGCCCAATTCACCGATAATCTCGAGAATCCGAATGCGCCGACGAGCGGCGAGTTCGCATTCAAGAAAGTCGGAACGCAGTAACCTCGATACTCACCGTGCAGCGCCAAGGTCATGCCGGTGAGGAACCGGCATGACTTTACGGAGCTGACTCATGCCCGAGCCCGGTCAGGCGAAAGTCGCTGCTGCCGTGGACCGGCTCCAACCACTCCAACTCCATCGCACACTGCAGACCGTGCTTGATGTCCGCGCTGTCGCCATTGCGCGCGCGGTAGTTTGCCTTCAGCAACTGGAATGGCAGGACATCACCAGGCTTCACGCCGAGTTCATTGACCAGGATGTCCATGATCAATTCGGCCACTTCATCGCGCGTCATCTTGATAACCATGTCGCTCGCCTTGTCTGCAGGGGGGTCGTGGCAGTATCCGCCGCGACTGGCGGGAGCGTAGCACTCGATGAGCCACGGGTCTGTCCAGCTAACCTGCGTCGCCAGGACCCTTCAACGGCTCGATAACGACGAGTCGTACCCAATGGCCGCCACGCTTGACCATGAAGTAGCCACTTTGTGGAGGACTCAAGATCGCGCCGCCAAAGTTCCCCCCTTTGGACTTGCCTGCACTGTCAGCAGGCGCGGCGCCGTCAAAATCGGCCGCCCCAACACCCTGCTGCACGAGAACAACTCCCAGGGAAGCACTGACCGGTGCCCATTGCGATGCACTGACACCGGCTGGTCGATCGGGTCCATCGGCACCGACCGCGTACATTGCGGCAACCGCGCTGACAAGGGCGATTGCTCCAGCAGTCACTAGAATCTTCATGGCTTGGTATCCCTCGCTCAATGAAAGGTGGTGCCGACAGGCCTCCGAAGCAGTCTCCACCCTTCCGAAATACCTATCAAGTTCCGGCCCCGCACGGAAGTTCAGGTCAGCAGCACGCTAAGAAGCGCGGTTGCGCCCAGGAACAAGGCAAAGCAGCACAGGTAGGCGAGCACGACCATCGAGAATTTCCCCAGCGTGCGGGTCCAGCTCCGCTCGTAGTATTCATGCATCCCGGCATAGACGTACCAGACCGCGTACCAGATGAGGATCATGCCGGCGCTGGACGCCAGCGGATTCAGTCGCGGCAGCGCCTCCGCCGCAGCCGCCAACAGCATCTCCAGGATCATCGCCAGGAACAGGGCGGACTGAAGATGCAGAAAAAAGACCAGGTGCTCCACGTAGTAGCGCGGCGGCGAGCGGTACAGCGGCAGCATGAACACAGCCATCAATGGCAGGAACACGAACATCATCTTGGGGAAGAGGCTGCCGAAGGCATGCAGCATCGATTTACCCTGGTCGGCGAGCTGGTGTCGGCACACCGCCTGCAGGCGCAGGTCCAACCGCGGCAGCCCGAACGCCATTCGCCCACACACCTTGGCGACAAGCTCCGGGGTCATCGGGCGGGAGGTCACTTCATCGATCGTCGTGATGAGCGCCGCAGGGGCGTCGGACTGCTGCAATTGCTCGCGCAGTTCCTGGGGAAGTTGGGCGCGATCAGCCGTCGTCACCGAGACCGCGCTGGTCAGTGAAGCCAGCCCAAAAAAAGCGATGCTGATGACGAAGTACAGCCGAAACGGCGGCAGGTACCGCGTGCGGCGATCTGCAAAATATTCGCCTGTCAGCCGACCGGGCTTTAACATCAACAGCGCCAGCGTGCCCCACAGCCGTCCATCCAGGTGGGTGAGCAGGTGCCAGGCATCGTGCATCAGGGTGTGCAACGACCGGGCGCTTTCGTGCGCATGCTGTCCGCACTGCGCACAGTACGGTCCGGTCAGCGCGGCGGAGCAATTGCGGCAGGCCGAATTTTGCACTGCAGGCGGGGTGTCATGCATGGCCGCACCGAATGCAACCGATTGATTTTATTGGTGCCGACTCACAGAATCGAACTGTGGACCCCATCATTACGAACCCCACCGATCCATTCAAGATCAAATAGTTACGCCACTGATACCGGCTGAAAACAGACCCACGCAGGTGGTACCGGGGTACAAAAGGGGCACAGTGATTTTGTGGCCGCCGAATAGGCTAAGTCGGGCGCCAGCGGATCGTTGTATACTGTATACATACGCTATACGACGGGTCTGTGATTAAGTCGTTTAAACATGCAGGGCTGCAAGCCTACTTCGAGAAAGATTCGAAGGCGGGTATCCGCCCGGAGCATGCGAAACGTCTCACGCCGATCCTGACCGCCTTGAGTGCGGCAGCAAAGCCCTCAGACATGAATGTGCCCGGGTGGCGGTTGCACGAACTGAAGCCAAATCAGCCCGGCGTTTGGTCAGTGACGGTGAGCGGCAATTGGCGCGTTACGTTCAAGTTTGAAGGTGGCGATGTCGTGGTGGTGGATTACCTCGACTATCACTGAGATTTGTGGCGTGTGAGATTTAGCAGTAGAGGAACAGAGCATGGAGATGCATAACCCGGCGCACCCGGGAGCGGTGCTGAAGGAATGGTTGGCCGATATCAGCGTGACTGCGGCGGCCGAGCGGTTGGGCGTGTCGCGCCTGTCGTTGTCGAAGGTGCTGAATGAGAATGGGGGCATCAGCCCTGACATGGATCTGCGGCTGTCCAAGGCCCTGGGCACTTCGCAGGGGTTCTGGTATCGGATGCAGGCCCAGTGGGACATGGCACAGGCTAAGCGCCGTTTTAAGGCGAAGGTGAAACCGATCCCACGTGCAGAGCTTCAGTCGGAAACCACGGCCTAAAATTCTTTGGGGACTGTCATAAAACAGGGTCGGGAGCTTGTAACTTATTGGTTTTATTGGTGCCGACTCACAGAATCGAACTGTGGACCCCATCATTACGAATGATGTGCTCTACCAACTGAGCTAAGTCGGCGCCGGCGGCGCAAATTGCGGGGGCGGATTGTACTAAGAAACGGGGCGGTTTCAGGGAATTTTTCGCACCCTGATGACCAGGTCGATACCCGCCATTTCCATCCCCGCCGGCAACGGGGGCAGGCGCGCGAATTCCACTTCGGGCACTGGTACGTCCAGCAAGGCGCCCGTGTCCATGTCGTGGAAATGGTAGTGGGGCGCGACATTCGAATCGAACCAGGTACGGGCGCCATCCACCGACAGCTGACGAATCACCCCCCGCTCCGCGAACAGGTTCAAGGTGTTGTAGACCGTGGCTTTGGAGACGCGCGCACCGGCCGCGCGCAGGGTCGCTAGAATCTGCTCCGCCGACAGATGCTGCGGGGAGGCCAGCAACAACGCGGCAATGCGCACCCGCTGCGCCGTGGGCCGGATGCCGAACCCCGCCAGGCGCCGGGCACACTGCCCGGGTGGGTCAGGTAGGCCATTGTCCTGCATGGCGCCCAGTATAGCCTAGGATGCCGGGCCCACTTCCGGACGACGCAGTTCGCGGGGCAGCCCGAAGATCACATGCTCCTCACGGCCAGCAATCTCCTGCGGCACCTTTGCGCCCCACTCGCGCAGCTGATTGATGACCTCCTGCACCAACACCTCGGGGGCGGAGGCACCGGCCGTGACTCCTACCACATCCTTGCCTTCGAACCAGTCGCGATGCATATCGGCAGCCCCGTCGACCAGGTAGCCCGGAATCCCGGCCCGATCGGCCAATTCGCGCAGGCGATTCGAATTTGAACTGGCCCGCGACCCGACCACGACCAGCACGTCCGCCTTTTCGAGCAGCTTCTTCACCGCATCCTGGCGGTTCTGGGTGGCGTAGCAGATATCTTCCTTGCGCGGTGTCTCCAGTTCCGGGAAGCGCTTGCGCAGGGCCTCGACGATATCGGCCGTGTCATCCACCGACAGTGTGGTCTGGGTGACGAAGGCGAGCTTGGCCGGATCCCGCACGATGAGCGCCTCGGCATCCTTGACGTCCTGCACCAGACAGATGCGGCCGCCGAAGCTGGTATCAAAGCGCCCCAGCGTCCCTTCGACTTCCGGATGACCGTGATGCCCGATCAGAATCACATCCAGACCGTCGCGCGCATAGCGCTGCACTTCCATGTGGACCTTGGTCACGAGCGGACAGGTCGCATCAAACACGGTGAGCTGCCGATCCTTGGCTCCCAGCTCGATGGCCGTGGACACACCGTGTGCCGAGAAAATCAGGGTCGCGCCCGCGGGCACTTCCTCAAGCTCCTCGATGAACACCGCACCGAGGTTGCGCAGGCGATCCACGACATGCTTGTTGTGAACCACTTCATGGCGCACATACACGGGCGCTCCAAACATCGACAGCGCGCGCTCGACGATCTCGATGGCACGATCCACACCGGCGCAGAAGCCGCGGGGATTGGCGAGCAGTACTTGCATCAATTTGAACTCCTGCGACCGTCCGAGAAGGCATCCAGCAACATCAGCGCGGCGCCCACCGTGATGGCCGAGTCCGCGACGTTGAAGGCCGGAAACTGCGCATCATGCCAATGGGCCAGAATGAAATCGACGACCTGGCCACTGTGCAGGCGGTCGATGAGGTTACCGAACGCGCCGGCCAGGATCAGCGACAGACTCAAGGCGAGCAGCTTCTGCGTGCGACCATTGATCCGCCGCAGCCACACCAGCAGCCCGACCCCCACGATTACGGCCAGAGCGGAAAACAGCCAGCGCTGCCAGCCCGAGGCACTATCCAGCATGCTCCAGGCCGCGCCACGATTGTACCTGAGCGTGATATCCAGCACCGGCAGCAGCGTGCGGATGCCCCCGTACGGCATATGGCTCACGATCCAGGCCTTCGAGAGCTGATCCAGGGCCAGCACCAGCACCGCCAGCGGCAACCAGCGCCAGCCGCTGCCAGCGGCGTTCATGCGAACCTCCGTTCTTCACCGGGGCCGTCGAGGTTGCTGATGCAACGGCCACAGATATCAGGATGCGCCGGGTTCGCGCCCACCTCCGCACGGTGATGCCAGCAGCGCGCACACTTCGGCAGGGTCGTCGCCCGCACCGCAAGCCACACCCCCTCACGCCCGGTTTCACTGGCGGCAACCGCGCTCGCGGGCGGCGCGGACACCTTGTGGACCATGGCTGCGGAGGTAATCAGCAAAAAGCGCAGCTCCGCGCCCAGCGCATTGAAGCGTTCAAACTCGGCCGGCACGCAGTACACGTCCACTTCGGCATCCAGGGGCGCACCGATCTGCTTGGCATCGCGCAGCTTCTCCAGTTCCCGCGACACATCGCGCTTCAACTGAAAGAATGCCGGCCACTCCACATCGTGCGCGGCCCCTTCCGGCAGTACATGCCACTGGGCCAGGAACACCGACTCGCCCGGCGCCCCGGGCAGCTGGCGCCAGATCTCCTCGGCCGTGAAGGACAGCACCGGCGCCAGCCACCGCACCATCGCCTGCGCGATGTGACACAGCGCGCTTTGCGCCGAGCGCCGCGCCAGGCTGTCCGGCGCCGTCGTGTAGAGCCGGTCGCGAACGATATCCAGATAGACCGAGCTTAAATCCACGATGCAGAAGTTGTGCACCTTGTGATAGACCAGATGGAAGGCGTACTCGCGGTAGGCCTCCACGATTTCGGCCTGCAGCTGCGCGGTGCGCGACACCGCCCAGCGATCCAGGGCCACCATCCTGGCCGGGTGCACCAGATCTCGCGCCGGGTCAAATCCGGCCAGATTGCCGAGCAGGAAGCGCACGGTATTGCGCATGCGCCGATAGGCATCGGCGGTGCGATTGATCAGCGCGTCCGAGACGCTCATCTCGTTGGCATAGTCCGTGGCCGCGACCCACAGCCGCAGCACATCGGCGCCCAGGGAGCCGACCACCTTCTGCGGCAGCAGCACATTGCCCAACGACTTGGACATCTTGCGGCCTTTCTCATCGACCGTGAACCCGTGCGTGAGCACGCCGCGATAGGGCGCGCGCTGATACAGGGCTTCGGACATCAGCAACGAACTTTGGAACCAGCCGCGATGCTGGTCGGAGCCTTCCAGGTACAGATCCGCAGGCATCTCAAAGCCGGGGCGCGTCGCGGCCATGAAATCGAAGGACACCCCGGAGTCCGCCCACACATCCATCACGTCCTTGAGCTTCTCGTACTCACCGGCCTCCGCGCCCAGCACTTCGGCCGGATCCAGCGCGAACCAGGCCTCGACCCCATCGCGCGCGACGCGCGCAGCCACCATCTCCAGCAGCTCCTGGGTGCGCGGATGCAGCTGCCCGCTGACCTTGTGCACAAACAAGGCCAACGGCACACCCCAGGTGCGCTGGCGCGAAATGCACCAGTCCGGGCGGTCGGCGACCATGCCGCTGATGCGCTGTTCGCCCCAGGCCGGCGTCCACTTCACCCCGTGGATGTCGCGCAAGGCGTGCGCGCGCAGATTCTCCCGGTCCATGCTGATGAACCATTGCGGCGTGGTGCGGAACACCACCGGCGAATGATGGCGCCAGCAATGCGGATAGCTATGCACGTACGGCTCGTCGTGGATCAGCGTGCCGTTGGCCCGCATGGTTTCGACGATGAGCTTGCCGCCCTCCTCGAGCTTCAGGCCACCGACCAGCGGCGTGTCGGGCAGGAAGCGCCCGTCGTTGCCGGTGGGATTGGGCACCGCCAGGTGGTAGCGTCGCGCCGCGGCAAAGTCTTCCTGACCATGCGCGGGGGCCGTGTGCACCGCGCCCGTGCCCGCATCCGCCGTCACGTGATCACCGAGGATGACCGGCACATCGTAGGGCAGGAAAGGATGCGCGAGGCGCAGGTGCTCCAGCACGCGGCCCTTGAATGATGCCTTCGGCAGTTCCGCCTCCACCGCATCATCCGTGAGCACGGCGTAGCGGGCCAGGCACACTTCGGCGAGCGGTAACGCCAGCACCAGGTTGCGCCCCGCGGTATGCACCAGCACGTAGTCAAACTGCGCATTCAGCGCGACCGCCTGGTTGGCCGGCAGCGACCACGGGGTCGTCGTCCAGATCACGATGTCGGTGGGCGTCGCACCCAGCGACCCGGCCGCCGCGCCGATGCGCGCTTCCAGGTCGCGGTTGTCGAGCACCCGGAAAGCCACATCGATCGCCACGGAGGTGTGATCCTCGTATTCGACTTCGGCCTCGGCCAGCGCCGAGCGGCAGTCAAAACACCAGTGCACGGGTTTGACACCCTGGTACAGATGACCATTGGCGATGATGCGACCGAGCACGCGCAGCTGATGCGCCTCGTAGCGCGAATCCATGGTCAGGTAGGGATGATCCCAGTCACCCAGCACGCCCAAGCGCTTGAAGTCGGCCCGCTGCAGGTTCACCTGCTCGTTCGCGTAGGCGCGACAGGCCGCGCGAAACCCCGCCGCATCCAGTTTGTGCCCCGGACGACCGTACTTTTTCTCGACCTGCTGTTCGATCGGCAGCCCGTGGCCATCCCACCCCGGTACATACGGGGCGTCGAAACCATCCAGCTGGCGCGACTTGACGATGATGTCTTTGAGGATCTTGTTCAGGGCATGGCCCAGGTGAATCGTGCCATTCGCGTACGGTGGCCCGTCATGCAGCAGGAAACGCGGCCGGCCCCGCGATGCGGCGCGAATGCGGCCATACAGATCCGACTGTTCCCACTCGGCCAGCATTTTCGGTTCGCGCTGCGCCAGATCCGCCTTCATCGCGAAGTCCGTGTGCGGCAGGTTCAGGATTTGCTTCTTGTCAGGCACTTTTCAAACGCTCACTCAAATATTCAACAGCTGTCGCGCCTGCGCGGCGTCCGCGTGGATCTGCGCGACCATCGCATCCAGGGACTCGAACTTCAGTTCGGCTCGCAGGAACTGCACACACTCAACGGCGATCTCGCGGCCATACAGATCACCGACGAAATCGAAGACGTGCACTTCAAGCAACGGGTCGATGCCGCCCACCGTGGGTCGCGTGCCGATGCTCGCCACCGCGGCGAGCGGCCCCTCCGATCCGCCCCGCACGCGCACCCGCACGGCAAATATCCCCGCCAGCGGCAGCCGCCGGTGCGGAAAGCGCACGTTGGCCGTCGGGAACCCGAGCTTACGTCCCAGCTGCTCCCCACGCACCACCCGGCCGGTCATCGTATAGGGACGGCCCAGCAGCCGCTCGGCCCGCTTCAGATCCGCGGCCGCCAGCGCCTCGCGGATCGCGCTGCTGCTCAAGCGCTCCCCCGCCAGCGTCACAGGCTCCACGATATCGACCGCGAACCCGAACCGTTGACCGGCCGCGTACAGGCTCCCGGCCGTCCCCTGGCCATGGCGCCCGAAGCGGAAGTCGTGGCCCACCACCACGATCGCCGGCTGCAGCCGTTCGGCCAACAGGTGCGCGAACTGGTCCGCGGTCAGGTTGCGAATCGCGGTGCCGAAGCGCAGGACGCACAGCCGGTCAAGCCCCATCGGCTCAAGCAAGCGCCACCGTTCCCGTAGCGATGTCAGCCGCACGGGGGGATGGTCCGGGGTCAGGAACTCCCGTGGCATGGGTTCGAACGTGACCATCAGGGTGGGCACGCCCAGGCGCCGGGCATGCTCTCCCAGGCGTGCCAGGAGCGCCTGATGCCCCAGGTGCAAGCCGTCGTAAGTGCCAACGGTCAAGGCGTGAGGGCCGGTCACAGAACCGGCCGGAGGAAGTCCGCGAATCAGGTTCATTTAGTTGAAATTATAGGCAAGTTGGCGCGTCCCAAGTTGACAACCGTAAGGTCGATCAGCAGACTACCGGCCCCTTGAATCGGGCAAGTCCCGTCGTTTTTTGGAGAGTCCTTTGGCCAATACCAAGTCCGCGGAAAAAGCCGCTCGCCAGGCTGACAAGCACCGCGTACGCAACGTTGCCCTGCGCTCGCGCATGCGCAGTGCCGTTCGCAAGGTCACGGCGGCCGTCGAGGGCGGCAACAAGGAAGTGGCCGGCACCAGCTATCGCGAAGCCGTTCCGGTCATCGACGCGCTGGTCAACAAGCAGATCATTCATCGCAACAAGGCCAACCGGCACAAGAGCCGGCTCGCCGCGCGCATCCGCGCCATGGCTTGAGAGTCTGGCGCTGGCCGCTGCCCGGTCAGCCTTGGCTTTCCTGCGGCAGATCTTCCGCTTCCTCCCCGGCAGCGCGCTGGTTCTGTTCGAGAAACGTCATCACGGCCTGAACCAGCTGCGCCGTTCCCTCGCCCGTCGCCCCCGAAATCAGGAAATGCGGTCCGCGAAAACGCAGCCGGCGCACGATGTCCTTGGCGCGAGCCGCGGCTTGCGCGGGGGGCAGCAGGTCGCACTTGTTCAGCAGCAGCCAGCGCGGCTTTTCGGCCAGATCCGCGCTGAAGTTCTTCAGCTCCGCGACGATGGCGCGAACTTCCTTCACCGGATCAGTCGCCGGATCCAGGGGGGCGATATCCACCAGGTGCAGCAAGACACGGGTGCGCTGCAGGTGCTTGAGGAAACGGATCCCTAAGCCGGCGCCTTCGGCCGCGCCCTCGATCAGACCCGGAATATCGGCCATGACGAAGCTGCGCTGCTCGCCCGCGTTCACCACGCCCAGATTTGGATACAGGGTGGTGAACGGATAGTCGGCGACCTTCGGGCGCGCGTGCGATACCGCGCGAATCAACGTGGATTTTCCGGCATTGGGCATGCCGAGCAGTCCCACATCGGCGATCACCTTCATTTCAAGTTCGAGCTGGCGCTTTTCCCCGGGCAGCCCAGGTCCGAACTGACGCGGGGTGCGATTGGTGCTGGATTTGAAGCGGGTATTGCCCCAGCCGCCCTTGCCACCGCGGGCCACGAGCAGCTCCTCGCCGACCTTGGCCAGGTCGCCGAGCTGTTCGCCCGTCTCCGCGTCGCGCACTACCGTACCAACCGGCAGGAGCACATAAAGATCGGAGCCCGCGGCGCCCGTGCAGCCATTGCTGCTGCCCGCCGTGCCATGCGGCGCGCGGTAGGTGCGTTCGACCCGAAAGTCAGCCAGGGTATTGATGCCGGGTACGGCCCGCAGCCAGACGCTGCCGCCGTGGCCACCGTCGCCGCCGTCGGGACCGCCGAAGGGGACGAACTTCTCGCGCCGGAAACTGGCGCAGCCGCGACCACCGTTGCCCGCCTGAACTTTGACGCGGGCTTCATCGACGAATTTCATGAGGGCGGAACCTGCGGCCGCAAGCCGGCCCTCAAGGGATCAATGGGAGGCGGCAGCAGCCTCGGGCAGCACACTGACGAAAGTACGCTGCTCCGGACCCTTGCGGGCGAACTGCACCCGACCGGTCACCAGCGCGAACAGGGTGTGGTCCGTGCCCACGCCCACGTTCGGGCCGGCGCGCATCGGTGTGCCGCGCTGGCGAACCAGGATGTTGCCGGCGGCCACCAGTTCGCCGCCGAAGCGCTTGACGCCGAGGCGCTTGGAGTGTGAATCGCGGCCGTTGCGAGTGCTGCCGCCAGCCTTTTTGTGTGCCATGTGTGCTGATCCTTCGAATAAGTGGCGCGATCAGGCCGCGCTGATGTCCGTGACCTTCACTTCCGTGAAGAGCTGACGGTGCGTGCCCTGGCGCATATAGTGCTTGCGGCGGCGAAACTTGACGATGACCGCCTTGTCGCCCTGGCCGTGACGGACCACGGTGGCGAGCACCTTGGTGCCGTCCACGCGCGGGGCACCGATCTTCACGTCGGCACCTTCGCCCACCAGCCGCACGTCGGCAAATTCGACTGTTTCGCCCGGCAGGGCGTCCAGCTTCTCTACTTTCAGGACCGTGTCCTTGGTGACCCGATACTGCTTGCCGCCTGTGGCGATAACCGCGTACATGTTGAATTCCTGCAATGAAGTTGCGCGCCTGCCTCAGATCCTGAGGCTACGCGAAAGGTCGCGCATTCTACTGACCGGGGCCGGGCGGGTCAAACCCTTGAGTTTTCCAGCCGTCACGGGGACTTACGCCACGACAGCCCCACTGTGCGCCAGATCACCATAACCATTCTCGGGAGGGGGTCGCGTCAGCTACGATGCCCCAGCTTCGTACAGCCTGGCTCTCATGACCCTTGTAGAAATCCGCTCCATCGTCAACTCCGACCTCACCGCGGTCGATGCGGTCATCAGGGCCCGGCTGCGCAGCTCCGTGCCCCTGGTCGATCGCATTGCCGAATACATCATTGCGGGGGGCGGCAAACGCCTGCGGCCCCTGCTCGTGGTCCTGGCCGGTCGGGCCTGTAATTCCAACAGCAACGCTCACGTTGAAGCTGCGGCATTCATTGAGTTCATCCACACGGCCACGCTGTTGCATGACGATGTCGTGGATGGCTCCTCGATGCGCCGCGGTCGCGATACCGCCAATGAGGTGTTCGGCAACCAGGCCAGCGTCCTGGTCGGCGACTTCGTCTACTCGCGCGCGTTTCAGATGATGGCGGCGTTGGGCAGCCAACGCGTCCTGGCCATCATGGCCGATGCCACGAATGTCATCGCGGAGGGCGAAGTGCTGCAACTGATGCACGCGCATGATCCGGAGACCACCGAGCAACGCTATCTGGATGTCATCTATAGAAAGACGGCGCGCCTGTTTGAAGCCGGGGCCGAAGTGGCCGCGGTGCTGGCCAACAGCTCCCCCGAAGTGCAGCGCGCCCTGGCCGACTACGGCCGTCATTTGGGCACGGCCTACCAGCTCGTGGATGACGTGCTCGATTTCCGCTCAAATCCGGCTGAGCGTGGCAAGAACCTGGGCGACGATCTGGCCGAGGGCAAACCCACCCTGCCCCTGATCCATGCGCTGCGTTCCGCCGGCGAGGCCGACCGGGCCTTGATTCGCACGGCCATCCGTCAGGGCGGCCTTGCGCAGCTCGAGCCCATAGTCGCGGCCATCGAATCCACCGGTGGCATCGATTACGCATCCCGTGTAGCCCAGCGTGAATCCGAGCTGGCGCTGCAGGCATTGACGGTGCTGCCCGATACGCCGTATCGGCGTGGTCTGGCAGCGCTGGCGCAGTTCGCGGTCGCCCACACGACTTGAGGTTCAAGCCATGAGCATCAGCCCCGTACGCAACCTGCCGCTGGCCCTGGCCTTCCTGGCCATGCTGGCACTGAGCGGCTGTATCAACTCCCACGACAACGACAACGCGGCAAACAATACATCCGGCCAGGGCGCAGGCCCCGCGGACACCGACCACGACAGCGATGTGACCGGCAACCATGCGATCAATGGCTCGATCCATATCAGTGCCGGCACACCCGGCGGCGAAGTCACCACCATCAATGGTTCGATTCGCGCCGATGACAATGCCCAGATCTCCGGCGGTCATACCGTGAACGGCAATATCAGCATAGGGGACCACGCGACGGCCACTTCACTGACCACGGTCAATGGCGGCATTCTGCTCGGGCAAGCGGCCAAGGTCAGCGCCACCGTCACGACCGTCAACGGGACGCTGGCCCTTCGCCAAGGCTCCGAAGTCGGCGGCCACCTTGCCAATGTCAATGGCTCGATCATCCTCGCGGGCGCCACGGTCGATGGCGGCATCAGCACCGTCAACGGCAATATTGATATCGGCGCCAACTCACATGTGCACGGCGGCATAATCGTGCACAAGCCCTCGACCGGTTTCTTCCACTGGTGGAGCGATAGCGACAAACCTACCGTCGTGGTGGGTCCTGGCGCCGTCGTTGAGGGGGCAATGACCTTCGAGCGGGCGGTCCGGCTGTACGTCAGCGACACCGCGACCGTTGGCCAGGTGACCGGGGCTACGGCCACCAAATTTGCCGGTGACCACCCCCCCGGCTTATGACTTATGGGAACTCACCCACCCTTGTTCCCGCGCCGTGCCGTCGAGTACACTGCGCGCCCCGCGTGAGCCCCCGAAGGCTCAACCGGACCGCCAGATTCGGGATGTAGCTCAGCCTGGTAGAGCACTACGTTCGGGACGTAGGTGTCGCAGGTTCAAATCCTGTCATCCCGACCAAGAAAAACAATCGGTTAGCGCAATTCTGAATGTGCGATGCCTTTTTGCGGTGCCTCGCCAGTGACTCAGCACGCGCTC